>Ga0334901_1001096_pt1 | contig 30775 bp, 26 predicted proteins | sample GraSluR3_MG_3_FD_207216 | JGI IMG/M metagenome (GOLD analysis project Ga0334901, IMG submission 207216) | Sludge microbial communities from methane-producing bioreactor in Wageningen University, Netherlands - Granular Sludge_15_08-R3 | ecosystem: Engineered > Bioreactor > Anaerobic >... | reverse complement strand
AATTCGACAAAGAAAACAACCTTTGGGTATCAACAGGCGCCGGAGTAGCAAAATACAACGGAGAAGAGTGGACAAAATTCACAAGGGATTACCACCCGTTGCAAGATGTAAGGACAATAAAAGCAGACCGCTCCGGCAAAATTTACATTGGCACCGGAAACGGCCTGCTGGAGTTGCAACAAGATTGAGGCGACATACAAGATTGAGGCACCGCTCAACCAGTCACCCGGCTACCCTGATCAGCGCTTTTTCATGAAGTAATAGACAATTGCAGTGATTATATTGAATATCACAGCAAAGATTGTCCATATTACTTTTGCCCCAAAAGTTAGTGAAGATTGTTGAGTCCATACGTCATAGATTACCCAAATGGCGCATATCAACCCGATGATTCCAAGAATTCCCATAATATCGAAATTTAAATTTGGTTAATAAAGGTAAATTTAGCAAAAACAACAGAGATACCCAACCTACAAAGAGACAATCTTGCTTGTAATGGCATAAATTGCCAGCCCCGAAAGGCTTTTGACACCCGTCTTGCGCACTATGTTCTTGCGATGGCTTATCACAGTATGAATACTTATGTTCAGTTTGTCAGAAATCTCTTTGTTTGACTCACCATTCACAAGATGCTTCAAAACATCCTTCTCCCTTGCACTCAACTCCTCCTTCACAACATCATCGCAATTGCAACGGTTTGCAAACCTGTCCATCTTTTTGGAAACTTCTGCACGGCTGTCACTCAAAGAAATGATCCCATCAAACAGGTTCATCACAGAAGTATCCACAAAAGTGTAGGAGAGCCCAGCCCAAGGCATGGAAGGAAAATCCCGTTTCAACTTCATTACATCACCACTCCTGTTTAGCAACGCGGCAGGGTTTGCAACCACAACCTGGAACTCCTCCCTCTCCAGCAACACCCTCAATTCATCCAAATCACCCACACGCGAAAAGAAATAGTGGTGTCCCGTTTTCATCAGGATATTGGTCACACCCTCATACAGGATATCCAACGGTTCCAGGCATGCTATCTTTATCTTGCACTTCCCCATTGTCCCTCGATTTTGTTTGCCAAAGGCAAAAGTAAACTCTCTTCAATTGACGCATGTATCAGCAAATCATATTCCAACTCCTGAAGGGAAAACAGAAGCTTGCGCCGCAAAGAAAGTTCGTTGTCCAAAGGCACATGCTTCAACAACAAACTCTTGAGGTCCGCCAGCTTGGTCTCTATGTCTGAGTGGTGCGTACTATACTCCATTGCAGAGAAATTTTCACTGGAGCCACCAATGGCCCCGCTCCCATCCACCAGCGAAAGGAAATAAGGAAAGGCCACCTTGTCCTCATAATCCAGATGTTCCACAACCTCATCAAAATAACTCTTGAAAAAATCCTCTATCATCTTGACCCTCTTGTCCCCGGTCCTCTCATGCAAAAGAGTTATATAACCGGTGATCTCCGGATATTTGTCCTCTTTGTAATAGTTGTGGCTGTTTGTCAAAAACCTGATTATGTTCACAATATCATCCACATCGGGCAAATCCTGTTTGTCAGGGTAAAACCCATTGTACAAATTTGCAATTGAAAGGAAGAGTTTTGCAGAGATTGAATTATCCACGCACAGTTGCCTCACGCTCTTCTCCCCCACCGAAAAGTCAATTTCAAAATGTTCCAGCAACAAAAGCAAACGAGAATTTTCACTAAGCAAATCCCACATGCTCATTGCCGGAGTAACAAATGTCTTATGAGTCTGGTACATCCTGAATCACTATAAAATTTAACAAACGGGATACAGCTCCCAATACAAGATAACAAAAATAACGGCAACCTGTTTAAAAGCTCCCCTAATATAAAAAAAATCACTAGCTTTATGTGGTAATTACATAAAACACGACCACCATGGCTACTCCCTCCATCTACAAGGAAATGTCCAATACCAACCCTGTCACCGTAATCGCAGTAAGCAATGCAATAAACAGCTGGGCAGCATCAATACCCAACCACCCATACAAAAACCTCTCAAAAGAGATAGATATAAAAGAGATAATCTCCCTGCCCACCTATATTGCACGGGTCACCACCCTGTACCAAAGCAGAAGGCTTTACAGCACATCAGAACCCTACAAACACCAAAATATCCCTCCGCTAAAATACCAAGACCAATCCCGGATAGATATCCAAAGCTTCAACCTCCCGGTTTCGGAAATATTTGCAAAAAATGTCAGTAATTACACCATAGAAGGGTCACAACAGGTTGTCCAATGCCCCACATGTCATGGCACAGGCAATACCACCTGTCCCCAATGCAACGGCAAAAAGGAGATCACATGCGATACTTGCGGCGGGTCAGGCAAAATCAGATGCAACAGCTGTGGCGGCCAAGGTAACCACAGATGCTCTGTTTGCAACGGCACAGGATACAAAGAGGTCCCATACACCCAGGAGGTTTTCGACACCTACAAATGGGTAGGTGACCAATCCATCCCGGTCTACCGGAAGCAGACATTCTACAGAAGGGAGAGTTGCCCAAGCTGCAATTCAAAAGGTTACAAAGAGTGTGCATCATGCAACGGCAAAGGGGCAAAAACATGCCCCGACTGCTCCGGACAAGGCAGGGTCAAATGCAGCAAATGTTCGGCAACAGGAGTGGTCACTTGCAAAACATGCAACGGCAACAAAAAGATGCTCCACAAATGGAACATAGAACAAACCGAGTCCCCTCTAAGTGAAGGACAGTACATTATAAACAGCAAGCTAGCCACGGTCACCAAAGAGTACTCTTCAAAAGTACAGCAGCTCAAAAGAAAGAGCATATTCTCCAAAAGTGCATCCAAACTCACAAAAGAGCATCTGCCACCGGAAAGCTTCATAGAGACCCAAATCAACCAACTCCTCTCCAAAAGCGACTCCAAAAACTCTGCAAACCATAAAATTACAAAACAGAAAATAGAGGTGGAAGTCATCGACAACCTGCTGGTAAACTACACATTCAAAGGAGAAAGCTACTCGCTTGTGATAGCCGGAAGCGAAATGATGGTCATGGCCTCCAAAAGCCCCATTGCAGAGTTCGAAAAGGGGATCCTGCAACAGGCAGCGCGGGAGCTCAGAAACGGCAACGAAACAGAGGCATACAAACTATACAAAGAGTGCCGGCAAATCGACTCCTTTGACCAAAGGGAAGAGGTCTCCCAAGGCATAAAAAAAAGCTTTGCCAGAATAACCAAATACCACAAAAAAGGGGCATTGCTTGGAGTGGTAATCTCTGCCATTGTTTTCATCCCGCTCCTTTGGCACTACTACCACAATATCAATAAAGTGCTCGGCTACGTCAAATTCATGAACGACCCGGGCTTTTTCCTTCACAACCACCATCCATGGGCAATGCTGCTCTTCTCCCTGCTTTTCCAGTACAGTGCATACCAGGCAGGCATCCAGACTATGGATTCATCAGAAAAATTCATCAAGAACCGCAACACCAGAACCATTGTGGCCATGATGGCAACCATAATGCTGGCAGCACTGTTGCAGGCAACCATGATATTCCTAAATGCAACAGGCTTCACCCTCATCTTTACCTTCTTGGTGTGGATATTTACTTTTTGGGTATAAAGGCAGCACCCTTTGCTGCATTTTTGATCTTTTTTTCCGATTTGTCAATCAAACCGGTAACCCTTCCCATACGGTTGGTTGCAACCTTTATCCTTGCAGCCAGAGCCTTCAAAGCCCCTGAGGACCCCTCTATTGCGGCTGCCACCTCCTTCCCTATCAACAAAAGCAACTCCCTCTCCCTTTTCCTTAAAAGAAGAGACTCTTTTTCCAATTCCGCCCTCCTTTGCCCGGTCACTCCGGCAGAAAGCCTCTCAATCTCTGCCCTCTCCAGCTCCTTTCGGAGAGCAGCCAGCATTACAGCATAATTTTCAGTCTCTTTGGATATTGACATAATCACAGGTTTTTAAATTCCTTCTCAAGTTTGGAAACAGACTCGGCAAACTCCAGGAGGGAATCATAAACCTCCTGAATACCCTTTCCCTTTTCCAGAGCCATTGCAATGTTGTTGTGCGATTTTGCCAAACGGTTGGTTGCAGAGATCACATACCCCCTTGTAGTTGCCAGTTTGTTTGCACGGTTGTGCAACTCCAGGAACCTCCTGTCACTCTCCAATGAAACCGGCCGGCTTCCATCCACACCGGAACTTCTCAAATAACTACCGTAATTGGTTTCCAAAGATTCCTTTTCATGCTCAATCATTGCAGAGACCAGAGGCATCCTCAGCAATTCTACAAGCTGCGCCGCCAAAGCCCCCACAAGTGTATCCGCCTGGCAAACAAAACTCCTGGCAAGTTTATGCTGGCGGTTCTGCAACATTTTCTCTGCACCGTATGCAACCACCACCCCTGCACTTTTGGCAAAACCCTCTGGAAGCTGCTCCTTGAACAATTGCAATCTGTTGGCTTCCAAAACAAGTGAATCAAGGGCACGTCCCAAAGAGCGGAACTCCCTTCCCCTGGACTCCCACCTGCCTTTGGCAACCAACACCCTCAGGGCCCTTGAATAGCTCCTGAGTATTTCCAGAGATTTGTCGGTTTTGGCAGCCAGTTTCATATCCGAATCATATGCCCGGCCAATCTCCGCCAACTCATCCATCCTGTTTTGCGGCTCTTCCAAAGTAGCAGCGTAAAACAACCCCCTCTCCATACGCAAACTGGCAATTTCACTGAAAAAAAGTGAAGGATACCTTTTGAAACTATCGCAACTGTTCCCGAATTTTTCCACGGTATCCAACTGCTCCCTGGACATCACCGAACAAGAAAAAGCAATGGAATTAAGCAATAGCAATAAAACAAATGCATAAAAGCCTCTCGAAAAAGTAAAGAATTTTTCCATAGTCAAATAGTTTTCACTAAGTTAAGTATAATTTCCAAAAAAAATAAATATTATTGCCCCGCCAACACAACTTTAAAACCAATTGATTGTTTAAAATTTTTAAAAACTGAATTCATTTGCAAATGTCCCTTTTATCATATTTCAAAAAACCCGCCTTCTACATTACCTTTACCGGAATCATAACCCTTGTACTGTTCTCCTTGGTAGGTGCCTATTACCGCAAATCAGAAAAAAAGAAAATACTGGACGACAAGGTCAATGAACTGGAAATAATAACAAACCTTAAAACAGAACAGCTTCTCTCATGGCACAAGTCCAGGATTGCAGAGAGTGAATATTTTTCAGGCACAAGGCCGTTTTCACAATATATCAACGAAATTGTCACCGGCAACCATCAAAACGAAAACATATTCAGGGAAAACCTTCTCCGTTTCATGCAACGCAGTGGTTACCAAAACATCATCCTCACAGACTCCTCTGCCAATGTGCTCTTTGCTGCAGTAACTCAAAGCAGGATAATAGACCAAATCACATTGGAAGGCATTGGCAAGACATACAAAACGCAATCGCTGGTCACAAACGATTTCTATTTCTGCAAACACCACAACACAATCCACTACGAACTCATCAGCCCCGTCTTCGACAACAACGGCAATGTTTCAGCCACCCTTGTATTCCGTATAAACCCAAACGAATTCATATTCCCCCTTTTGGAAAAATGGCCCGGGAACAGCAAAACCGCTCAGACAATACTGCTTAGGCAAGAGGGCGACTCACTCAGGTTCCTCAGCAACCTCAACAACAACATCAACCGGCAAATGAGCAATATAATTGCCTTTGACCGTGTGGTCCAAGATTTCAGGGTAACCAACCTTCAACAACCAAACACATTCATTTCATACGATTACCAAGGCAAGCAAATCATAGGACACGCAAAAAGGGTGGCGGGCACCTCATGGATCATGATGGTCAAACAAGATATGGCAGAGGTCAACCAAACCATCAAGGAGAGGGACTCATTGATAATACTCCTGAAAGTCATCTCCTTCCTCATAATCTCAATGGTAGTGGCATGGGTACACATATACCGCAACAAACTATCCCGGCTAGAAGTAGACACCAAGAAACTTCAAGAAGAGGAGCTCCGCAGGACTATGGCAGAGGCCCGTTCCCAACTCCTTGCATATGCAGCCAGGAACAACCTTCAAAAAACCTTGAGGGAGACACTGGACAAAGTTTGCAAAATCACACAAAGCCCCATAGGGTTTGCCCATTTCCTTGAAAAAGACCAGGAGAACATTGCCACCACAGCATGGTCTCAGGAAACAGAAAACCAATTCAGCCAAATCATTGGCAAATACAACCATAACACAATTTCAAAGGCAGGGGTTTGGGCAGATGCAGTAAGGGAACGCAAAACCATAATCCACAATAACTTTGCCCAAACACCAAACAAGAAAGGATTTCCTCCGGGCCATCCTCAAATCAGCAGGGAGGTGATTGTCCCGGTAATCCGCAACAAAGACATTGTGGCAGTACTTGCAATAGGCAATAAAACCACCCCTTATACAAACCAAGATATTTTTATGGCAGAATTCCTGGCCGATGTAGTATGGGAAATTGCAGAGAACAAATTCAACGAAGAGAGACTACTGCAAAGTGAAAAGAAATACAGGTACTTGTTCAATGACCACTCTGCCGCAAAACTGATACTGGATGCACAAAACGGCAATATCACAGATGCCAACCCATCTGCAGCCACCTTATACGGCACCTCAATAGAGCAACTGAAAGAGACAACACTCTCTCAACTGCTGGACCAACAAAACAGACAAAACACAAAAAGCCTGGAAACCTTATTCTCCCAAAAAAGTTGTGTCTGCCAACAGGTACATGTAAAATCAGACGGCAAAAAACTCTACACAGAGGTTTACGGAAGCCATATAGAATTTTCGGGCAAAGAGTACATCCACCTTATCATCCATGATGTGACAGAAAAGAAATTCCAGGAGAAGTCACAGGAGATCCTCTACAAGATTACACGCAACTCAATGTCACTTACAACACTGGAAACACTTGCATCGGTTGTCAAAGACGAACTTGGCAAGCTAATGGACACGGGCAACTTTTTGGTTGCGCTATACAACCCACAAAAAGGGACCCTCAAAAAACTCTTCCTTGCAAATCCTGATATTGAACTTGACCAATGGAGTGCAGAGAAATCACTCTCGGGCTATGTGGTCAGGAACGGCCAGTCCCTTATACAAAAAAAAGAGGAGTGTCTTTCCTTTGCAAAACTCAACAACCTTGACCTTCCACAGATATTGCCCGAATGCTGGATAGGTGTCCCCATGATTTCCGAGGGAAAAACCATAGGAGTGGTGGCAATGGTCAGCTATGATAACCCGGATGCATATGACAAACGGACCCTGCTCCTTATGGAGATGATTGCCCATGAACTCTCCATAGCTGTAGCAAGGGCAACCCTCATAGAAGACCTTGTACTTGCAAAGGAGAAGGCAGAGCTCAGCGACCGTATGAAAACCTCATTCATAGGCAATATCAGCCACGAGATCAAAACTCCCATGAACGCAATTCTTGGTTTCGTTGACCTGTTGTCCGACAACACACTGGAACAGCAAGAGAGGGAGAGCTACATAAACATAATAAAGGAGGCGGGGCAAAGGCTCACCAAAACAATCGGCAGCCTTATAGAGATTTCCAAAATAGCGGCTGGCTTTGCAGAGACCCAAATCAGCAACACCAACATCCCCAACTTGCTCAGTTACCAGCACAACCTCCAGCTTCCGCAGGCACAGGCCAAAGGTCTGCAATTCCTGTTGGAACACTCATTGCCCCAAAATTTCACAATAGCAACCGACCAATTGAAACTAGAAGGGATATTCCAGAACCTCATAAGCAACGCAATAAAATTTACCAAAAAGGGAGCAATCACAATAAAAGCCTCCCTGGACAAAGGGAACCTTGTGTTTGAAGTGAGCGATACCGGTGTCGGGATACCAAAAACACTCATGAACAGGGTGTTCAAACCATTCGAAATCCTCGATTACAGCCTAAACCGTGAACACCAGGGAGCAGGTCTGGGCCTTGCAATTGTCAAATCCTACATAGATGCAATAGGAGGGCAAATAACCGTAGAGTCAACGGAAAACCAAGGAACAACATTCACCTTCACAATCCCCGCCTAGAACGACACCTTGAATGTGACCCCTCCTGTTGTAAAGCGGATATTTTCAGAAGCCAGGCCGGACAAAGGAATCTTCACAAAAGGTTCCACATGCAGGTCAAGGGTTGGCGAAATCCTTTGCCGGTAACCAAAGATAAGGTTCAGCCTGCCGGCCAGGTCCAGGGTGTTCAGGGCAGGATGTACGGTTGTCCTCACAGTCTCTACATTCTCTACCCTGTATGTGGTCAGGGTCTGGTCTTGGGAAGTGCTCATCACATTGGCCCTGACCTCCTGGCTGTAAGATTTTCGGGTATATTTTTCGTCAAGGTAAGCCAGTGTAGAGAATCCCCCCGACACATAATAGCTGCCCCTTTTCCCGTTGAAAAAACTCCAGGTAATGTTCACAGGTATATCAAGGCTGGTAAGGGATGCCTCCATATGCGAAGATGGCATTGCAGCAACACCAACACCCTCTTTTTTCTGGTTGTCCACATTCTGGTGCTCAACCTGCAAACCTGTTGTTATGCTGATGTTCCCGGCTATGGCAATATCCATGGTGACTCCCCCCCCGTAATTGAAAGATCCGTTGGAATTCACCGAAGAAGAGTTGAACCCCGGAGAGAAATTCACTCCAAAACGTACCCCTTTGCGGCTCTTCTCCCTCAAATGCCCAAGAGTTTGGTAAGGAACCTTCTCCTTTTGCCCAGCAGGCTCCCTATAAGTCTCCCTGCTTTCCCCCGGATTTTTGAATCTCTCAGGCACATCAGTTTTGTTACTCTCCGCCACAGGATTCTCCTCTGCAACCTGTACACCCACATCCTTTGCAACGGGTAAATCCTCTACGGCTACCTCTTGCACAGCAAATCCTGAATCCATGGTTCCTTTGGCAACCAAGCTGCTTGAACCACGATAGGAAATATCCACAGGAACCACCTCTTTGGAAAGAAGTGCAGAGTGAAGTTGCCCTCCAATGTCCAAACGGGAGTGCAACCCTCCCACGAACCTTACCGGTTGTTGAATATGGTGGTTGCCAACAGGCAACAACAAACCAATCAAAATAGCAGCTGCGGCAGCCACAGAAACAAAGGCATAAACACGGCTCCGTCTCCTTTTGGCAACAGCCTCCCTGGATGCAAGGAAACCCTCCCATGCACCGGGAACATACTCCTGCGAAGCATCCCCCAGGATACTCTCCCTTAATTCATCAGCTATTTTCTTGTCAATATCCATACTCCAAATAAAGTTCCCTTAATTTTTTCTTTGCTCTTGCAAGGTACACCCTGGAAGAGCTCTCCGAAATGCCCAGGTTTCCGGCAATCTCCACATGGGAGAAACCTTCAATTTCGTACAGGCAAAATACTGTTTTATAAATGTGTGGCAAATATCCCAGTAAGGTCTTTATGTCCTTCTCGTCCATAATGTCCTGGGTTGTTGCAGAGGTTCCGGCGGCCGGGATGCTCTCTTCCTCTATGAACCCGGGTTCCCTCACGGCTCTCCTTAAATAATCCAAAGATGTGTTAATGACAATCTTACGCAACCATGCCTTGAAAGACATTTTTTGGTCGAATTTTTTTATTTGGGCAAACACTTTCATGAAACTGTCATTGACTATACCAATGGCAAAACTACGGTCGTTCATATACAGAAGGGCAACACTCAGGGCATAACCAAAGTACTTTTTATATAACTGTTCCTGAGCCCGTTGATCCTTCTGTATACAACCTCTTATAATTGAGTCCAAGTTGCCGTTGATAATATCTGCCACACATTAAAATTAAATCTCTTTTTCCAATTTGCAATAGCGGGTTACTAATGCATTATCGATTTGACTTTTACAACATATTTCAAAATAGAATAAGGCTCTATGTTGTGGGTCAGGATCTGCTTTTCGAACAACCTTTGCCTCTCTTTTTGAGGGATCACACAAACACTGTTGCCAAAGCCAATGCTTGCAGGCATAATCAATATGGCTGCACCATTCGGTTTCATCATCTTTAGCCCCTCTTCCAATCCTTGTGCATTCCAGCCCCTGTCCAGGTAAATGGTTGCATCGGTGTTGGACATTGTGAGGGTACCATCCAGGTATTTCCTCTTCACATCCACAATCACAGCACTGCCATCCATTGGTGGCACACCCGAACCCTCAAGGCTGTCAACGAAAAAGAGCCCTGACTCTGTTTGCTGGTAATTAGGATAATGCTCTGCCACATAATTGGAAATGGAATCTATCTGTGCAGCCTCAATCTCCGACTCGGCAAGCAGTTCCTTCACCTCCACATCAATTATGAAGTTGGTGTGTGCAGAAAACTCCTCTGTTGAATAACTTCCGTAGGCAAGGTAAGATGGCACAAAGAAACGGTACCTGTCCCCAACCTTCATAAGCGATACCCCATAATCCAAAGCCTCAGGTATGACCGTCATGGTCTGCAATTTCAAAACCGCAGGCAAACCATCCTCATCTGTATTGGTTTGGATAAGTGATCCCGACAAGGTATAGATGGAGTAGTCAAACGAAACCACATCATCCTTTTTCAACTGTTGCCCGCCATCCTGTGAATGTATTACCTGGTAATAAAAACCTGTACTGTGTTTTTGGGCAGTAATACTCTGCGAAGCAATGAAATCTGCAAGAATCTTGTCATCAATCTTCACTTGCTTGTCATAATCCGACTCCGATTTCAAACACGAAGTTGCAGCAAAAACAACTCCTATTGCCACAAACAGGCCCATCAACTTTTTTCTCTTTCCCATAACTTAATTTCTTTTTAAAAATATTATCAATAAAATAAACCTCAATCAAAAAACGTTTTTACAGCCTATACGCATCAAAACCTCAAAACGCTACAACCAGACTCGTATTTTTAAGTATCTTTACCCTGCAAAAACAACATAAACAATGGAAACTTCAAAAATCACCAATATCTGCTGCATAGGGGCAGGGTATGTGGGCGGCCCCACAATGTCGGTCATAGCCAAAATGTGCCCCGACATCAAAGTGACACTTGTAGATGTCAACAAAGAGCGTATAGACCAATGGAACGATCCAAACTTGGAGAACCTTCCAATTTTCGAAAACGGGCTCAAAGAGATAGTTGCACAGGCAAGGGGGCGCAACCTCTTTTTTTCCAATGATGTAGAAAAGGGCATTAAAGAGGCCCAAATGATCTTCATCTCTGTAAATACTCCCACCAAAACCTACGGACAAGGGAAGGGAATGGCGGCAGACCTCAAATACATAGAGCTATGTGCCAGGCAAATAGCCCAGGTGGCAACTGAAGGTAAAATAGTTGTGGAAAAATCCACAATCCCTGTAAGGACGGCCCAAACCATCAAACAGATCCTGGACAACTCAGGCAGCAACCTTCAGTTCCAGATCCTTTCCAACCCCGAGTTCCTTGCAGAGGGCACTGCAATACAAGACCTCATGAACCCCGACAGGGTGCTTATCGGTGGAGAAGAGAGCCCACAAGGGAAAATAGCAATTGAGGCACTTGCCTCCATTTATGCAAGGTGGATCCCTCAGGAGAGGATCATCAGGACCAACGTATGGAGCAGCGAGCTTTCCAAACTCACGGCAAACGCATTCCTGGCCCAGAGGATCTCTTCCATAAATGCCATGAGTGCTATTTGCGAAAAGACCGGGGCAAATGTAGACGAGGTGGCAAAGGCAATCGGCATGGACAGCCGCATAGGTTCCAAATTCCTCAAAACATCGGTTGGTTTTGGAGGTTCCTGTTTCCAAAAGGACCTGCTCAACCTTGTATACATAAGCCGCACTTTGGGCTTGCCGGAGGTTGCAGACTACTGGGAGCAGGTGCTCAAGATAAACGATTACCAAAAGAACCGTTTCTCTTCCAATATAATCTCCACACTTTTCAATACGGTATCGGGCAAAAAAATCACTTTCCTGGGCTGGGCATTCAAAAAAGAGACCAACGACACCCGTGAGAGTGCTGCAATATATGTGGCATGGAACCTTTTGCAGGACCAGGCAGATATACATATATATGACCCCAAGGTGCCTGCCTGCCAAATAATAAAGGACTTGAACATGGTTTCAGGGGGCAGTTTCACATGCCGTTGCAAAGAAAACGAATCCCGCATCTACTGTCCCAATCCCGGGCTTGGAACCATTACCGTCCACGACCAACCTTATGCCGCCACAGAAGATGCACACGCCATAGCTGTACTCACAGAGTGGGACTGTTTCAAGGACCTGGATTGGGAAAAGATTTACAAAGAGGTGAAAAAACCCGCCTTTTTGTTTGACGGGCGCAATCTGCTGGACCATAAAAAACTCAAAGCCATAGGTTTCAACACATATCAAATAGGGAAATAATTCTCTGCAATAAATTTCCTGATGCTCTCCTCCGTTTTCACTGCGGTCTCCGGAGTGACGGAGTAGAATTTGATTTTAGCCATGTATTTTTCGGGAGAGAGCGAGTTGATTTCAACTTTCAGGCTCTCTTCCTTTACTATCCATGGCAATTCAAGTGCCCTTTTCCTGATCTGCTGTTTTATTGCAGAGATCTCCTGGTTGGAGCCAAAGCCCAGTTCCAGTTCGTGCTCCACCCTCTTTTTATTGTTGGACGGCTTGGATATCACCTCACCGGATATCCTGCTGTAAGGAATCCTAACATAGTGTCCGTTTGCATCTGTAAGTTCCAAAGAGCGGTAGCCCGCCTTCCTTACGGTACCCCTTGCAAACGGAGTATCGATTTCCATTCCCGGTTCAAACCCATTTTCACTTTTCAACACTATCCCGGCTACAAAGTCCCTCAGGAAATACCATGCACAAATAAGTGCAACCACCAAAACCATGGCGTTTATCATTATCTGGTAAAAAGGAGTGTCGCCAAAAGCCAGTCCAATACTTTTCACTGCAAATACAACCCATATCCCGAATTCAATCACAGGGAATGCCCTCAATATTGTCCTTTTTGTCCTTTTGCCGGCAGGCAGTCCCGGCAGCCATTTGGAGGTGAACCTCAAAAAGAAAAACAGGAACAATGCTACTGCTGTTATCCAAATATAAACCATAATCGTCATTTATTTCAAACCAAATCCAGTGATTTCAATTTCTTAACCAAATGGGGTACAAGCATTGGGTTAAGGGAATATACCCCGGGGTATTTCTCTGTCAGTATGCCCTCTTGGTGCATTACCCTTACCTTGGCAGCAAGGTAGTTTTCATTTGTCATCAGCAAAGAGGCCAGCCTTGGTACCGAGAACCTCCTGTGCAGCACAAACTGCAATATTATCACAGCGTCATCTGCAGACAACATGCTCACAACCCTTCCGTCTGCCCCCACCGGTTTTTCCATTATCAAAGTATCCCCGGAGATATTCTTTATTGAACCCAGCCAAAGGTTGATTGCATACCCCGGGTTGCCGGCAGAGAGGTTGAAGATATGGTTGAAGAGCTTGGCGTAATCCCATCCAGACATTTGCTCCTGGGCTTTGTCATCCATTACAAACCTCAGCCCGCCTGCATTATGCCTTGCTATTATGAACTCTTTCAGCTGTTTTGCCGGGAAAGGCCTGCACTCTATCACATCAAAGGCCCATGAATTGAGCGATGTTATGGAATCGATCATCTTCAGTGAATGTATGTTTGCATTGATTATAAACAGTATATCCCTCCCATACAAACCAATCAGGTCAATCAGCCTCTCCACTACTGCAGTTCCCGACTCCCTTCTTTCCCACCACAACTCCAGGTCATGGATCACCACCACGCATTTGCTTTCCAGTCCAGGCAACAGGGTCTCCAGGCTGTCGCTCCCTTTATATTCCATGGGCAGCCCCTCTGTTTTCCTGACAGACTGGATGGCCTCGTACAAACTCTTTTCAAACAAAGCCACATTTGCACAACCTTCACGGGGAGCCCTTACAAAGAAGGTATCCTTAGAAGTGAAATGGGAGTTTGCAATATGCTTGCAAAGGCTCGATTTGCCGGACCTCCTTTCGCCCGTCACAATAAGCGCACCCCTTGAGCCATACATGAATTTCTCCACAGCAGCCTTACCCCTGGCAGACTCATGTTCCATCCCCGTCCAAAACTCCTGTCCAATACCCGAACGTCCGGTAAAAAGGTTCAGGTAGTAGAAAGGCAGATGCTCCAATACCCCTTTGTCGGGTGCAGAGAAACCTTTGGGATTGGCCTCTTGTTGTCCGGAAAGCCTTCCTGCCCATATCAGCCCCTCACTTTGCCTGTATTTGAGATTGGCAAAATATTCCCTTGTACGGTGGACAAGCTCTTGGCAAAGGATTTTATCCTGGAAGTAATGCCTCTCCTTTGCGTCTCCTTGCCCAGTTTTTTAATTGCAGAGCTTTTCTTGATTATTGCTACAGAAGATAGCGGGTCAAATGCCCAGTAAACAGCACCCTCCAGGTTTTTGGAAACCGAGTCCAGGGCCTTGCCTATTTTGAGCCTTTCATTTTTCAACCCCTGCTTTATGTTGCTCACAAGCAATTGGTGCTTCTCTTTGCCGTCAACCTTTTCAGCCGCATCCTCGGCTTCATTTTCCAATGTAAAGTTTGCCAGCCGCACCAGATTCTTGAGGTTGTTCAGGGAATCGCCAAGCAACGTAGCCAGTTTGAAAGACTCCTTTCCTATCTTGTTGAGCAGCTCATTGCTTATGTAGTAATCGGCAATTTTGCGCAGCTCAACTTTGTACACTTCATTGTCCGCTCCTGCAATCAAAACCGACTCATCCAGCTTGGCCACCATTGCCTCAACTTCGTTGCGGAAAGTGGTAAAACATACCTCCACAGAGGGCAAATGGAACGAAGCATCCAGCCGGGTAGCTCCCATCGGATCCATATCTGCTGCTTGCCCGGCCAAAACATCAATGTGTTTGATCAAGCCTTGCTCGGTCTTGGACTTGATATTGGCGGTCATCTTGAAAAAAGAGACTTTGACCCTCTCCTTCAGGTTCATGTAAACCAAATCCATCCAAATCCTGTTCAGCTGGTTTTCCATATCGGCTTTCCATACCGCAGGAAACTCATCAAATTCCAACAATATGGCACTGCTCTTCCTGGAAACGGATCCTAACCTCCTGGAGAGGATATTGGACTGTGGGCTTTGGATACTTGCCAGGTAGGCCACAATATCTTTTTTAAGGTTTTCCGGGATTTGGTTTTCGTAACGTGCAACAAAACCGTTGTTGGTCCTCTTTGCCTTTTCTATGGCTTTGGCAACCATATCACTCTTCCCTTTTGTTACCAGCAGGTTTTCCAATTCCCGTTCAACATTCAAATGCTCCAGGCTCTCTTGGTGAAAGTTTTTGTAAAACGTTTCCAGCTCCCTGATCCTGTTGTAGTAAATGTAGAAATATGCAGCCGGCTGCAGTTTGACCCTGACCTTGACACTCTTTTGCAAAGCGCTGAACCTTATTAGCTTTAACCCCTTATGAATCCTCTGTACCAGAGAAAATGGTTTTAGCCTCTTGTAGTGCTCCCTCTCAAACTCCATCAATACAGAGGCAGGCAATTTCTTCAAAGCCAACTCTGTCTCCTTGAGGTAGGTTTTGACACCTCCATGCAATTCATCTATCTGCAGGCCCAGTGATTCAGATTTGTACTCATGGGTTATCTCGCACAACCTTGATGTAAACCCTACCTTGTCTCCTTTTCCCGGAATAGTGTCAAGCAGTTTGTCCAGGAACTGTTCCCTTTGAACCCGTATGTTTTCCAGGCAGGTGTTCACAAACTTGTCCGATGCAGCAGCCAGGTCATCCACAAGTGTCACAATATGGCTCCTGAGCGGTTCTTTTTCCGGCATATCCAGCTCTTTCAATTTTGCAAAATCGGGCAGTTCAAATGGCAATTCAGCGCCTTGGCCACTCTCCTGAACTTCTGTCAATGATGTGATCCTGGAAAATGTAGAGTCGGCATGGACAAACAGGGTATTGCCCAATGTATTGGCAATGTTGTCTGTCATTTCAATCACCTCTGTGGTGTTTGAAGCAAGTCCCGGCATGTCCGTTATCACAAGGTTGCTCTGCCCGCACTCCGTTTGCATCAACTCATGCAGGGGTTTGTTTTCTGAATTGCCCACAACCTTCACCTGGGCATTTATCCTGAAATCGGCTACCATTGCGGTAATAACGTTGTTGTACCTCTCCTTGAGCCTTGGGTTTGCACACAGGGCCAGAACCCTTACCTTTGCGTTACGCCACCTGGAAGAAGATGTCAAAAAACGAACCAGATGCAATGCCAGTGGCAAAGAGTTACCTTCTCCCTGCCACCACACATCAACGGTTTTGAACTCCCCGAATCCGTTGGCACTGTTGTATTTCAAAAATGCCATACTGTAATCCTGATTCACCAGGCTCTTCAAAAGTGATGTGAAAGGGTAATTTTCCGATGGTCTCTTTGGCCACCCCATGAGCACAGTGTTTGGTTCAAACCCCGAAAAACCATAGACACTGCTGATAAGGCCTATCCCTTCATATATGTTGTTGCATTTGTGTTTCCTGGTGATGATCCCCTTGCTGTTATCCAGCTGCTCGAACACTGTCTCTGCAGTACTGCCGATGGGCAGGTTCTCTATCAGGATATCAGCTCCCTTCTGTTTACCATCCTCTTTCCCCTCATGGATGCTTTGGTTTGGTTGGGTCACCAGTTCAAAATTGGTGAAAATGCCCAGTTTGCCCACCAAATCCATTGCAAGGTTGGCCAAGTATGGCCTTTTCCTTACACCTCCACTGAAAACAATTATGTTGGGTCTCCAGTTACGGGTATTCTCTTCACTTTTTGCAAGTTTCATAAGGCCTGTCTTCACTAGTGAAAGCCACACACTGGAGCGGCTGTCTCCCGAACTCAGGTTCAGCTCCTTTTTGCGCAGGTACAAAAAGAGAGATACAAGCAAAACTGCTGCAATACCCAATGCCATTATATCCAACAGTATCATAAGAATAATACAAGCAAGGGCACCAATTATGCTTACAATCCTCGGAATCTTGAAGGATGGCCTGAAATCGCTGCTGGCCCAGCTTTCTATGGTGTAGGTTATGTTCAGGAATCCATAGGTTATGATAAAGAAGATTGTCACAACCCTTGCTATGGCATTCAGTTCTCCAATCAGGATTCCTGCCTGGGCAATAAGGTATGTAAATATAAGGGCGTTCCTTGGCTCCTTTGAAGCGCCGAATCCTTTTCCCAAAAACGCAGGGGCAATCCTGTCGTTTGCAACCGCCTGCAAAATCCGGGGAGCACCTAGTATACTTCCCAGGGCACTGGAAAGGGTTGCTCCCAGCACACCTGCCATTACCAATTGCGGCACCAAAGCAATATTGAACAAAACATTGGGGTCATTCACAAGTTTGTCACCATCTACTGTGTACGAAAGGAAAAAAGCTAGTAAAACATAAATCACCAATGCTACCAATATGGCCATGACTGTACCCATGGGTATTGCCTTCCTTGCATCTTTCAAATCCCCCGACATAGCAACCCCGGCTTCAAAACCGGTTACAGCGGGGAAAAAGATGGCAAAGAGGGTAATCCACGGCAAGGATTGCGGCATTGCAGAGATTTGAGGTGCAGAGGGCTGCATCCCGTGCCTGCCAAGGAACACAGACAATAAGGAGAGGACCATTATTGTCAGTATTATATATTGTGTCTTGATTGTCAAGGAGGTGCTTATAAATGTGAGCACCAAAACGACAAACAATATTATGGAACCCATTATCCTGATGTTGTCCAGGGTTATCTCCATTCCTACAAGTCCCATGAAAACCTCTGCAAAACCTATCAGGTAAAGGCTCACACTCAAAGAGAGCCCGGCAAAGAGAGCCCACCCCAGCGTACCTCCTATGGGAAGCCCCAGGCTCCTGGATATTATATAGTATGTACCTCCTGTCTCCACCCTTTTGTCGGTAGCAATGGATGCCACGCTCAACCCTGTGCAACCCGAGACTATATGGGCCACGAAGATTATTCCCAAAGTCCCTATAAGCCCCACCTGGCCTGTGATCCAGGGAAGCCTAAGGTACATTATGACCCCTAACAAGGTCAGTATGGAGGGGGTGAAAACTCCCCCGAAAGTTCCGAATCTCTTTACTTTTGCCATATGTTACTGCTCTTTAGCTTCTGGTTGAATAATATGGATATCCCTTTGAGGGAAAGGTATCTCTACACCTTGTTTTTTGAACTCTGCAAAAATCGCATAATAGAGTTCGCTTTTCAATATCCTGGGTTTGTCAGAAAAATCCCTGCTCCAAACCAACAGACTGAAATTTAGGCTGCTGTCGGCATACTCATCGAACCTCACGTATGGTTCCGGGCTTTCCATAACCCCTTTGTTCTTTTTGGCAACCTCCACCAATATCTTCTGCACTACCAATGGGTCCTCCTTGTAAGATACTCCAACCGGCACGGTTATCCTCACCCGCCTGTTGTTGTGGCTCCAGTTTACCACCCTTTTGTTTATCAGGTCCGAATTTGGCACAATCACGGCAATATTGTCGTTTGTGAGGATTGTGGTGGCCCTGCCGGAAACTTTTATAATATTACCCTCCAGCCCCTCTATCTCTACCCTGTCTCCTACCTTTACAGGTCTTTCAAAAAGGATTATCAATCCGCTGATGAAGTTGTTTGTTATCCCCTGCAATCCAAATCCTATACCTACCCCAAGGGCACCCACCAGCACACCAAGAGCACTCAGGTCAATCCCGGTTGTCTGGAAAATGACTATGAAACCCACCACAATAAGGATGTACTGGATAATCTTGCCAACACTCTCTGCAACCCCCACATCTATATTGTACCTTGGGAATATCTTCTTTACCAGCAATTTCTTGATTTTCCCCGCAAAAAAGAACAACAGCAGCAACGATAACACCAGCCACAAAAATGTTTTTGTGGTGAAATCTGAGCTTCCCAATGTAAAGAGGCGGTAGTTGATGGCGTTTTCCAGCCACTCCAAAAGTTCTTCAATACTTTTCATCTGACGTTCAAAGAAATTAAAGTAAGGTTTATCCAATAAAGATATGAATAATAATCTTAACTTTATTGCCGCAAAAAACAAAAAAATGGAACAAACCCCAATGATAAGGAAGGCTTCGGGCGATGCCCAGCCATTCAGTGCCAAAAAATTCAAAGAGTCCCTGCAAAGGTCGGGGGCCTCCCGGAGTGTGATAGACCAGATTACCCAAGAGATAGAGAAATGGCTTTTAGAAGAGACATCCCGGCCGGCAAATGAAAAAAGGTCAGGGGAAGCTATCCCAAGCAGGGCCATCTATAAAAAGGCATTTGCAATGTTGCGCAGGAAAACGGTGAGTAATGCAGCCCGTTACAAACTCAAGAATGCAATGATGGAGATGGGTCCCACCGGCTATCCTTTCGAACATTTCATTGGGGAGATATACAAATTGCTGGGCTACCAAACCGAAGTTTCACAAATCCTGGATGGGGCCTGTGTAACCCACGAGGTAGATGTGGTTGCAACAAAAGGGAAACACCAGCGCTTTATCGAATGCAAATACTACAGCAGTACCGGCAAGAATGCAAATGTGCAGGTACCTTTGTACATCCGTTCCAGGGTAAACGATATCATAGCCAAAAGGGAGAGCCTCTCCCAATACAATGGGTACACATTTTCCGGCGGGATTGTCACTAACACCCGTTTCACAGCAGATGCAGAGGCCTACGGGCTTTGCTCCGGGTTGCACCTTTTGAGCTGGGACTTTCCCAAAGGCAACAGCATAAAGGATATCATAGACAGAGAGAGGATTTTCCCTGTTACCTCAATCACCCAGCTTACAATCGCCCAAAAAAAGGTGCTCATGGATTCCGGTATTGTAATGTGCCGGCAGCTTCTGGACAATAAAAAAGCCATTGACTCCCTTGGCCTCACAGCCAAAAAACGTCAAAAGCTTATGGATGAAATCCGGGATTTGTGCGGTTAACCGTTCAGCTTATTATAGTCCGAAAGGAATTTCTCCAGCCCCGAGTCAGTTAACGGGTGTTTGAGCAGCCCCATTATTGCGTCCAAAGGACATGTGGCCACATCTGCACCGGCCTCAAGGCATTGGATTATGTGCATGGTGTGCCTTATGGATGCTGCCAGCACCTCGGTGCGGTAGCCGTAGTAGTTGTAAACATCCGCTATCTGCCTTATCAACGCTATCCCGTCTGTAGAGATATCGTCCAGCCTGCCCACAAACGGCGACACATAAGTTGCCCCCGCTTTTGCTGCAAGCAAAGCCTGTCCAAGCGAAAAGACAAGTGTGCAGTTGGTTTTGATCCCGTTCTCACTAAAGTAACGGATTGCCTTGATCCCCTCCTTTGTGCACGGCACCTTGACAACAATTTGGGTGTGCAAGGCAGCCAGCTCGGTACCCTCTGCAATCATCCCTTGGTAATCGGTCGCTATTACCTCTGCACTCACATCACCCTCCACTATGTTGCAGATATCCACATAGTGGTTCTTAATATTCTCCTCTCCTCTGATGCCCTCTTTGGCCATCAAAGATGGATTGGTGGTAACACCGTCAAGGACACCTAATTCGTTGGCCTCCCTTATTTGGTCCAGATTTGCAGTATCAATGAAAAATTTCATGGAGTTGTATTTTGATGGTTAGAAAACAAATGAACTGTAAGGCAAATATACCACTATTTTTTGACTAACTTTGTTTTCGGGGCTAGTGCATTGAAGCATTGCAGGCCTTTTTCAAATTAGTTTTTTATAAATAAAAATAGATAGTATGGACAACAATCTAGTGGTTTTGATCATGGCCGGTGGTTCCGGTGAGAGGTTCTGGCCACTCTCCACAAAAGAGAGGCCCAAGCAATTGCTAAAGCTTGTAGACAAAGAAAAATCACTCATCCAAATGACTGTGGAGCGGGTTGCCCCAATGGTTCCGCTTTCCAATATATTCATTGCAACCAACTCCGTGCAGGCTCCTGCAGTCATGCAAGAGCTTCCGGAATTGCCAAAGGAAAACATCATAATTGAACCGGCATTCAAAGATACAGCTGCTGCCATAGGTTTTGCCTCTTTAATCATTGAGAGGGTTTTACCCGGCAGCACCATGGCTGTGCTTGCCTCCGACCATCTCATTAAAGACAACCAAAATTTCCGGGCAGTACTTGCAAAAGGTGTTCTTTGTGCTCAAAACCAAAATGCAATTGTCACCCTTGGCATCAAACCAACCTACCCGGAAACCGGTTACGGATACCTGGAAACCCCGGCCGGCACTGTCACATCCCTTGAAAATTTGGGTAATGGAGAGGTTGCAGAGCCAGTCAAGGTCCTTCGTTTTTGTGAAAAACCGCCAATAGAGCAGGCCAGGCAATATCTTGAGGGGGGCAGCCACCTTTGGAACAGCGGTATGTTCATCTTCCGGACAGAGGTAATGATGGATGCCTTTGCCAGGTTGTTGCCGGCCCATTACCAAACCTTGCAACAAATTGCCTCTTTGGGTAATGACATGAGGGACCCCGTAAACGACAGGCTAAACCGGCTCTTCTCTGCTTTCCAAAAGATCTCGATAGACTTCGGGATCATGGAAAAGTTCGAAAACACAATGGTTATCCCCTCCGATTTTGGCTGGAACGACATTGGCAGCTACCCCGCCCTGGCAGATGTCTTCCCCGGCAACCAAAACAACTCAGTTGTCAACGGGACAAATGCCAAAGAGCTGGAATCTTCCAACAACATAGTGATCAGCACCACAGGCAAACCAATCTCCATTCTTGGCATCCACGACACAATAATTGTGGAAACACCGGACAACATCCTCATATGCAGCAAAAAAGAAGCCCAAAACATCAAAAAGCTCCTCTAACCCCGCCAGGGAGCACCTCTCCCGCCAGGGAGCACCTCTCCCGCCAGGGAGCACCTCTCCCGCCAGGGAGCACCTCTCATCTTTTTTCACATAAATTTAATAATCAAATACTTAAACATACTACCTCTGCACTTGTCACATTAAACCACTTAATATCAACAATATGTGAAAAAAGATGAGAGGTGAAAATTATGAACTGGAAACGTACATTCGCAATAATTTGGTCGGGACAGCTGTTCTCTACATTGAGCAGTTCTGTTGTAGGTTATGCCGTCATATTCTGGCTTAGCATCAAGACTGGTTCTGCAGAGATACTAGCCCTCTCTACAATTGCCACCCTGCTTCCGCAACTGGTACTGGGCTTGTTCACGGGAGTTTATGTAGACAGATGGGACCGTAGGAAAACCATGATATATGCAGATTTGTTCGTTGCACTCAACTCTGGCATACTGGCTCTGCTATTCTACACCACAAACGGTGAGTTGGACCTAATATACATATACCTGTTGCTGGCCCTCAGGTCGGTAGGAAGTGCCTTCCATATCCCTGCAATGCAGGCCTCAACACCGCTGCTGGCTCCGGAGTCACAACTTATGAGGATAGCAGGTATAAACCAAGTCATCTTCTCTTTGAGCACAATTGCAGGCCCGGCAATTGCAGCGGTTTTTGTAGCATCCATGAACATGACATCCGTTCTTCTTGCAGATGTCGGCGGAGCCGTTATTGCAGTTGTTTCGCTTCTTTTGGTAAAAATCCCCAACCCGGTAAAGGACAAAGAGGCTATCCCTCACCTCAAAAGGGAAATAAAAGAGGGGTTCCACGCCCTGGCATCCAACCAAACAATCAAATGGCTCTTCCTGTATATAGTCCTTGCAACCTTCTTCATCATGCCTGTGGCCACAATGTTCCCTCTGCTTACACTGGACCATTTCAACGGCGATGCATACAAAATGAGTCTTATAGAGATAGTATGGGGGGTCGGTATGCTGGCAGGCGGAGGAATCATGAGCCTTTCGGTCATGAACAAAGCCAACAAGGTGAAACTCATAAACTACATGTATGTTGCACTGGGCCTCACTTTTGCATTTTCCGGCATACTCCCGCCCAATGGATACCCCGTTTTTGCAGCACTCACAATAGCCGGGGGAGTTGCAGCTGCAATTTTCCACGGATCATTCACGGTAGTTATGCAAACCTCCCTGGACCCCGCTGTAATGGGCAGGGCATTTTCCATATTCGACACCTTCTCCATGCTGCCGGCAATGGTAGGCTTGCTGCTTACAGGATATATAGCAGACACCCTGGGGATAACGACCACCTTCATCACATCGGGCACAGCAATAGTAATGATAGGGCTCCTCTCATCAATCACGCCTGCTTTGAAAAATTTTACTAATTTTAAGAAATGACAGATACAGGCAAAACCATACTTGTAACAGGAGGCACAGGGTCATTGGGCACTGCTCTGGCCTCTGTTTTGAAAGAGAGAGGTGCGCAGGTACGCATCTTCTCAAGGGATAAGTCCAAACAAGAGAAAATGCGCCTCAACTATCCAACATTCAATTATATCCAAGGAGATATTACAGACCCCCATGCCCTCACAAATGCACTACGGGGATGCAACTATGTAATCCACACTGCAGCAATGAAAGATGTAAAAGGATGCGAAGAGAACCCCCTGGAAGCAATAAAAGTGAATGTGCATTCCACCCAAATGCTTTTGGAAGCTTGCGAAAAAGCCGGTGTCGGCAAAATAGTGCTGGTAAGCTCGGACAAAGCTGTGCTACCCTCCGGCGCAATGGGCATGACAAAAGCGTTGATGGAAAAATGTGCAATTGCATACAAACCCCACAACCTTGCCATAACAATAGTAAGGCTTGGCAACCTGTTGGGCTCTGCCGGCACGGTGCTCCCTATTTTCATCAACCTGGCAAAGCAAGGCAAAGTGCTCACAGTAACAGACCCGGCAATGAGCCGTTTCCTGATGACCCCCCAAAGCTCTGCAAATTACATCATGGATGCACTTGAAAAAAGCCAGGGCAACTCCATCGTATTGCAAAAAGTACAATCCTACACCCTGGAATCACTTGCAAGGGCAGTTATAGAACTATACCACCCAACAGCAAAATCCGATCCCTCATCTGCAATAACAATAACAGGAGCTGCAGCAGGGGAAAAACTCTACGAAACCATGGCCACAACAAATGAGCTCCAAAAAGGCAGAGCTATGGGCACAGGGTACATAGAGATTCCCTTTGCAAACACAATGCAACCCAAACAAACACCAAACCAACTCCGGTATAACAGCGAGTACAACTCCCAAACAACAGGAAAGGCAACCGTTGCAGAACTCCAAAAGATTATCATCCAATATGAAACAAGACAATTATAGTTCAAGGTTCTACAAAACAATAGCCAAGTTCACCGCAGGATTCATAAACGCAACACGGGACAACCTGGACGCCAAAATAGACTCAATGCTGGAAGGACTTACAGAGGTGCTTGGGCTGGGCAGAGCCATGTTTTTCCAACTCTCACAAGACCAATCCTACATGAGCTGCACCCATGAACATCATCTCCCCGCCCTAAAGCCGGCCAAACCTTACATGCAAAACCTCAGCCTCAGGAAATACTCATGGTGGGGGAAAATGATACTCAACCAACCACATATCGTAATTGAAAACACTTCCGGACTAGGCACGGAAGCAACGGCAGAGAAAACCATATTCAAAAAAAACGGAGCCAATGCCATAATCGCAATCCCATCCAAGTCAAAAGGCATTATCAATGGTTTTTTGGTATTGGAATCTGCAGTTATATCACATTGCAACCAAGAGGATGTACTGAGTTTATTGCAGATTGCGGTGACCACAATAATTGACACACGCCTCAAAATTGAAAGCGAAGAGAAGCTGGAGAGGCTGAACAGGCTTCAGGAGCTGTTGCTCAAAATTGCAAGCATATATATAAATGTACCGCAAGCCCGGCTAAACATGGCAATTGACAACTCCATAAAGGAGATTGCACAGTTTGTCGACGCAGACCGTTGCTACATTTTCGACTACAACTTCAAAGAGGGCTACACCACCAACACACACGAATGGTGTGCACAGGGAATAACCCCCCAAATAGGCAACCTGCAAAAAGTCCCGTTGGAACTGCTTTCGGAATGGGTTGCCCACCACAAGAAAGAGGAAGCCTACATTATCCACGATGTATCCCAGCTGCCCTACGACGGACCCAATGGAGTGAGAGGCCTGCTGGAACCGCAAAACGTGAAGAGCATAATGACAGTCCCCATGACAGACCATGGAAACCTCATAGGTTTTGTAGGGTTCGACTCTGTACGCACCCACCATATCTACACAGATAAAGAAAAATCGCTGTTGGCATTTTTTGCGCAAATGATATCACTTGTAAAGAAAAAGGGGAAAACGCAACAAGAGTTGTCCGGCAACACACAATTTGCAAACGGAAACAGCGGGCAAGAGCCTTCACCAGACAAAGGGACACCACCTGTACAAAATACCGACATCATAAACACGACACTTGAAACATGCACCACAATCTTCCCGGTTGCAGTGGAAAAAGGTGTGGAAATAATACTTGACACCTGCGAACCTATACACAGGAACGCTGTTGCAGACCATAACCTGATTGGGCAACAACTCACCACCCTCATATATGAATCCATGGAATCACCTGGAATCAAAGAGATTGTTGTAAAAACAAGCTGCAAGATGAACCAAGGGACCAACGTCACATACACATTTTGGGTAACAGGATCCCAAACCAACAGTTTTTCAGTTGATGCAACCATAATCAAGAATCCCGGAGAGAGCAGCAAAAAAGAGAAATTCCACGATATGCGGCTGCTGTTGGTAGATGACAACCAAAAAAACAGGGTGATGCTTCAAAAGCTCTTTGCAAAATGGGGGATACACTGCACAGCGTGCGAAGATGGGCTCGAAGCGATAAGGCTCATAAAGATATCGGAACCTTTCAATGTAATGGTCATAGACTACTGGATGCCGCTTATCAACGGAGTCAACACAATAAAGATGATCCACCAGGACCCATCCATGGAAAAAACCAAAATCCCGGCAATAATGCTGGGCAGCCCACAAAACATACCATTCACCAACAAAGAAATCGTAAGTTTCGGGATTCACTGCCAACTCCCCAAACCCATCGATAGCGAAACCATTTACAACTGCCTCAAAGGCATTGAAACCAAAACCAGATGAACAGAGAAGAGAGCAAAAGGCATTTCGACCACCAAGATATGTTGGCAAGGTTTGGCAACGATGCAGAAATGACCAAAGAGATCATGGAATCCCTTGTCCACGAAATGCAAGAAAGCATAAATGCAATAGAAAGCAACTACAAAAGTGACAACACCCAGGTTGCCACAAGGAATGCCCATACCATAAAAGGGATTGCACTAAACATGAGTTTCGGTATTTTGGCACAAATTGCACTACAGCTAGAACAATCAATAGCCAAAGGGAAACCAGACCAAGCTTTCCTTTTGAAAAAACTCAAGGAGGAGTGGGAATTACTGCAAACAATGATCCACTGAAAGAGGCCCCTTTATAAACACAGTCTATTATTCCATAGTTTTAATCTGTTTGATTTATATTTCTGCAATACCTATCTTTGTGTCAGAAATAATAAAGAAACAATTAAAAATATAACAAAATGAAAACATTAGATTACATTCGCTTAGATGCTCAAGGAGCAGAATCAATTTCAAACGAACTAAAACAACTGTTGGCAGACATACAGGTATTCTATACCAACCTTCGTGGCCTGCACTGGAACATCAAAGGAAAACAGTTTTTCCAACTACATGAGAAATTCGAAGAGTTGTACGACAACTTCAACGAGAAGGCAGACGAAATTGCAGAAAGATTGTTGGTACTTGGAGTAAAACCGGAAAACAAATTCAGCGAATACCTCAAAATTGCAAAGATAAAGGAAGTAGACAATATCTGCGATGCACAGGAGGCCATCAAATATATACTGGAATCATTCAAATATTTCATAGAACTGGAATACAAGGTTCTGGAAACCGCATCCCAGGCAGGTGACGAATCCACAGTTGCAATCATGAACGACTACATCAAGGAACAAGAAAAAATGGTTTGGATGTTCAGCGCAACCCTGTCATAACCAACATATGCACATAAACCCCAAAAGGGAAAAGCATATAAAACATAAAAACAAAAACGGCCGGTTTGTAAATCGGTCGTTTTTTTATTCAAAATTACTTATCTTTATGTAATGAACCAATTAACCTGCTAATAAACACACAAATATGAAAATCCACGAATATCAGGCAAAAGAATTCTTCACACAATACGGAATTCCTACGGCAGACGGGATAGTTTGCCGCAATGCAATGGCTTGTGCAGATGCCTATAAAGAGCTGCACTCCCCCAAGGTGGTAATTAAAGCACAGGTACTTACCGGAGGCAGAGGAAAAGCTGGCGGGGTAAAACTCGCATCGGGAGAAGACCAGGTAGTGGAAGTTGCCTCTTCAATCCTGGGTATGGACATCAAAGGTTACAAAGTGGACAGGGTAATGATTGCAAAAGCTGTGAACATAGAGAGTGAATACTACATAAGTCTGGTGGTGGACCGCAACACCAAATCGGTAGTGCTCATCATGAGCAAAGAGGGGGGGATGGATATAGAGGAGGTTGCTGCCAAAACACCCGAAAAGATATTCCGCATCCCAATAGATCCATTCACCGGCATACCAAATTTCCTGGCAGCAAGGGCAGCAAGGTTGCTGTTCGATAACGAATCAATTGTAAAGCAAGCCATACCGGTAATCCAAAAGATGTACAAACTATTCACAGAAAAAGATGCATCTCTGGTAGAGATCAACCCAATGGTCGTCACAAAGGAGGGAACACTGCTGGCAATTGACGGCAAGATGAACTTCGATGACAATGCCCTTTACAGGCAACCTCTTGTAGAATCACTCTTTGAGCCCAATGCAGAGGAAAAAACAGAACAAATGGCAAAATCCAAAGGATTCAGTTTTGTCCACCTGGGTGGCAAGATAGGATGCATGGTCAACGGAGCCGGCCTGGCAATGTCCACAATGGATACAATAAAACTATATGGTGGCCGGCCTGCAAACTTCTTGGACATCGGAGGCAGTTCCAATCCAAACAAAGTGATAGAAGCAATGAAACTACTCTTGGCAGATACCAGTGTAAAAGTAGTGCTTATAAATATTTTCGGAGGAATCACCAGGTGCGACGATGTCGCCCGTGGCCTGCTGGAAGCATTCAAAGAGATAGAGACCAATATCCCGGTTGTGATAAGGCTCACCGGCACCAACCATAAAGAGGGGCTTGACCTTCTAAAGGACTCTGCTTTCCATAGTGCCTCCACAATGGGACAGGCAGTACAAAAAGCAGTTGAGCTAAGCAAATAGAGAACACCTAACCTTAATTATAAAAACCAATAACGATGAGCATACTTGTTAACAAAGATACCAGGCTGGTAGTACAAGGGATAACCGGTCGCGACGGAGGGTTCCACGCCTCCAAGATGAGCACTTACGGAACCAAGGTAGTGGCGGGAACCTCTCCCGGCAAAGGTGGTTCAAAGACAGACAACGGTGTCCCGGTGTTCAACAGTGTACACCAGGCAGTGGAAAACGAAGGTGCAAACACCTCAATAATATTCGTGCCGGCACCCTTTGTAAAGGATGCAGTCATGGAGGCTGCAGATGCGGGAATATCACTTATTGTCTGCATAACAGAAGGTGTCCCCACCCTGGATGTGGTGTACGCCCAAAAATACGTGCACAGCAAAGGGTCCCGGATGATAGGTCCAAACTGTCCGGGGCTCATCTCCCCCGGCAAAAGCCTTGTGGGGATAATGCCGGGCAATATTTTTTACGAAGGTTCTGTCGGAGTCATATCACGTAGCGGCACACTCACATACGAAGTGGTTTACAACCTCACCCAAAAAGGGATGGGGCAATCCACGGCTGTAGGTGTGGGGGGAGACCCTGTGGTAGGCCTCTATTACAAAGAGCTCCTGGAGATGTTCCAAAACGATCCCGATACATCTGCAATAGCACTCATCGGTGAAATCGGCGGGGATGCAGAGGAGCAGGCTGCAGCCTACATCAAGGAGTTTGTCACTAAACCGGTGGCGGCATACATTGCAGGCAGCACAGCCCCCGCAGACAAAAGGATGGGCCATGCCGGTGCCATCATTTCCAGTGGAAGCGGCAGTGCAGCAGAAAAAAAGGCAGCCTTTATGGCTGCCGGGATACCTGTTGCCCAGGAACCTTCACAAATTCCGGAGCTACTCAAACTTAAATGATATTATTCTGCCTGGGTGGCATCTACAAATGTACGTGCCCCCAGCTCTTGGTCTAGCATATACATTGCAGCACCGTTATCACCTACAAGCTTGAGCTTGTCCAGTATTTCCAGTGCGCTCTCCTCCTCCTCTGCCTGCTCGTCTATGAACCATTGTAGCATGTTGGCGGTAGCGTGGTCGCGCTCTTTCAAAGCCACCTCGTAGCAATTGTGGATCATATCCGTAACCTTGCACTCATGCTCATATGTGCTTTCGAAAATCTCCTTTACACCGGCCCATTCAGTCTCTACCCTTTCAATGGGTTCAAGTTTCATTTCTCCACCACGTGCAATCACATAGTCAAAAATCTTCATTGCATGGGATACCTCTTCCTGGTACTGTACCCTCATCCAATTTGCCAATCCGTTTAGTCCTTTCCCTGCCAGGTAGGCAGACATGGAAAGGTATAGGTATGCACTCCAAAACTCAGCATTTACCTGCTTGTTCAGGATATCCTGTACACTTTTCTTAAATCTCATGTTTTAAAAGTTTTTGTTGTTAATAATTCTCTTGTTTGGTCTGTAAAAATACAAAAAAAAATCAAGAAGGAAAAGTAATGGTGAACCTCGATCCATACCCAACCTTAGATTCCAGGGAAATGGTACCTCCCATGTGATAAACAAACTCCTTCACTATGGACAACCCCAAACCGGTACCACCGTAAACCCTGTTGTTTTCGGTATCTACCTGTGTGAACCGCTCGAATATCTTGGATTGCTGGTCTTCCGGTATTCCTACCCCGGTATCCTGCACAAAAAGCTGCACCTTGTCCGGCAGGTATTTGAAGCCAACCTCTACATAACCCGAAGGGGTAAACTTTATTGCATTGTTTATCAAATTCACAAGAACTTGTTGCAGTTTGATCTTGTCATTGCATATAATGTAATTTTCCACCTCCGGAATGGAGAGTTTCAGCTCTGCCTTGCAGTTCTGTTTGCTGAAAAAGAGCCATACCTCCTTCACTAAAGATACCAAATCGAATTTCTCTTTGTATATGTTTATCTCCCCTGCCTCAATCTTGGCCATATCCATCACATCGTTTATTGCATAAAGCAATGTATGGGCACTTTTGTTCACTATACCAAGGTACTCCTGGTGCTCCTTGTTGGTTACTTCGGTCAAAAGCAGGTCTGTGAAACCTATGATACCGTTCAGTGGAGTCCTTATCTCATGGCTCATATTGGAGAGGAATGCAGTCTTTACGCGGTTGTTCATCTCTGCCTGCTCTTTGGCCTGCTTGAGTCTTTTGAAGGCTGTAAGCTTTTCAATGTAAATCCCTATTGTATTGGCAAAAATCTCGAACAACTCAAGGTCTTCCTGGGTGTAGGCATCCGGATTGTGGTAATCCTGCACGGCGGCAACACCTATGACCTCTTTCAAAGAGGAATCCATCAAAGGAGCTCCCATCCACACAGGGGAGTCCACACCGTAAAGCTCCAGTTTGAAATATTTGTTCACCTCCTTCTCGTTTTCACTTGTAAGCAGCATCCCCTTGCCGGTCAGCCTCACATAT
>Ga0334901_1001090_pt1 | contig 30851 bp, 22 predicted proteins | sample GraSluR3_MG_3_FD_207216 | JGI IMG/M metagenome (GOLD analysis project Ga0334901, IMG submission 207216) | Sludge microbial communities from methane-producing bioreactor in Wageningen University, Netherlands - Granular Sludge_15_08-R3 | ecosystem: Engineered > Bioreactor > Anaerobic >... | reverse complement strand
TGGGACGTCCGTCGATCAGATCGAAGAGGTCGTTGTATACTCTCACTGCTATCGCATCAGCCGCATCGTCATCGTTCCCAAAGAACGGGGTATGGTTCAGGATCCGTTGCCGCAGCACCTCCTCACCTGCGAAATTGAGAGAGAGCACCTCAAGCATCCGTTTCATGGAGAGCGATTTCTCCTCATAGATATGCTTTCTGAGAGAAGAGAGAGAGTCGGTCACGGTTCCCAGGCCGGTACACTGGATATAGGTGGTGTTGTAGCGGGGTCCTCCGTTGTAGTAGTCCTTGCCTTTACTGATGCAGTCGTCGGTGATCACAGAGAGGAAGGTTGCCGGGAAATAACGGGCATACATCCGGTCAATAAAGTGATTTACCCGGATCTTCAAATCGATGACATGCTTCAGTTGTGCATGGAAAGCGGCATAGAGCTCCTCATAGCTGGTGAAACTGCAGGGATCACCTGTTTGGATTCCCACTCTCTTTCCGGTAACCGGATCAATGCCGTTGAAGAGCGTGATCTCCAGAATCTTTGGCACATTAAGATATCCGGTAAGCAGGTAAGCCTCCTTGCCGAAGGCACCCACCTCAATGCAACCGCTACAGCCTCCCTCCCTGGCATCCTGAAGTGTCTTACCGGAACGAAGCATCTGTTGGATATAGATATCAGGATTGAATACCGAAGGATAACCATGTCCCTGGCGAATCACCCTGATGGCGGCATTCAGGAACCGGTTGGGTGTGACGGAAGAGATATGCACCGAGTTACCCGGCTGCAGGATATGCAGTTCCTCAATCACCTCCAGCATCAGATAGGAGACCTCATTCACACCATCGGAGCCATCGGCTTTGACACCACCGATATTGATATTGGTGAAGTCGTTGTAGGTGCCACTCTCACTGGCGGTAATCCCCACCTTGGGTGGTGCCGGCTGGTTGTTCACCTTGATCCAGAAGCAGGAGAGCAGCTCTTTGGCATCATCGCGCGTCATGGTACCATTGGCGATATCCTGATGATAAAAAGGTGCCAGGTGCTGATCAAAGTGACCCGGGTTGAAGGCATCCCAACCGTTCAGTTCGGTGATGACACCCAGGTGCACAAACCAGTACATCTGTATCGCTTCCCGGAAGGTACGGGGTGCATGAGCCGGTACCCGGCGGCACACATCAGCTATCTGGTGCAGTTCGGCAATCCTCTCCGGCTTTCGTTCCACAGCTGCCAGCTCCTCTGCTTTTTCGGCATGTCTCTCACCGAGACGGATCAGCGCATCACAGGAGAGGCTCATTGCCTGCAACTGCTCCTCCTTCCCGGTAGCTTCGGGATCATTGAACCAGTCGAGCGCATTGATTGCCTCAGCGATCTCCTTCTTGAAATCAAGCATCCCCTTGCTGTATATCTTGCCGTCGAGACAGGTGTGCCCCGGAGCTCTTTGCTCCATGAACTCGGTAAAGATACCCGCTTCATAGGCTGCCATCCACTCTTTCGGCAACCTGACGAAGATGCGGTCGCGTTGTGAACGTCCATTCCAGTAGGGGATCACCTCGTCGCGGTAAATCTCAATATCCTCTTCACTGATACGGTAACGTTGCTGATCACGTGTATTGAGCACCCTCAGATCATCAACCGAATGGATGGTGAGCTCAGGAAAGGTGTAAACAGCCTTGGGCCTCTCACCCCTTTCTCCGACGATCAGCTCCTGTTCTCCGATATAGATCTCTTTCTGTTCGCAGATCGTCATAAAGTTCATCGCACGCAATACCGGAACCGGATGCTTGCCCTCATTCTCCCTGTAAAATGCTGTTTCGATGCGAGCACGCTCGATGGATAGCGTGGCAGGGGTAGTGATGCTCTCTTCGCGCAAGGCTCTTATGCGGTCGTTCATCCCCGGCCTGACGGTGTTTGTTGCGTAAAAGTTACCCTCCCTGTCAGCTGGTCGTTCAGGGATCATCTTCGTTGTTTTCAATTTTTCGAACATGGCAGAAATGGATTTATCTGCAGATGAGAGACTACAGAAATGCTTTTTCTCTTTCACGCTCAACCTCTGCAATTGTTTTTGCCAGCGGTTTGCCCAGAATCCTGTTCCCCTTTCCGGTGATTAGTATATCCTCTTCGTTGCGTATTCCGCCAAAATCGCGATATTTATTCACCTCTCCGAAGTTGATGAAATCGGCATTGATCTTATTGGCGGACCAGTAGTCGATCAGTTCGGGAATGAAATAGATACCCGGCTCAATGGTCAATACGTAACCCGGTTCCAGGGGTCTTCCCAGTCGAAGCGATTTCAGTCCGAACTGTGTGCTTTTGGGGATGTTGTTGTAACCCACGATTTGCTCACCCAGATTCTCCATATCATGCACGTCGAGACCCATCAGGTGACCGGTGCCACAAGGAAAGAAGAGGGCATGCGCCCCATTTGCCACTGCTTCGGCACTATCTCCTTTGGTCAGGCCCATCGCTTTGAGTCCCTCGAAGATTGTCTCACCCACTTTCAGATGCACCTCCCGGAAGTTCACCCCCGGCAGTGAAAGCCCGATGGCTCTATGATGGGCATCCAGCGTGATCCGGTAGATCTCTTTCTGGCGATCGGTAAAGGTTGCCGATACAGGAAAGGTGCTGCTCATGTCACCGGCATACCCCAGCGGCGTTTCATAACCGGCGTCCAGCAGGAAGAGGTCTCCATCACTCAGGATGTTCCCGTGATAATGGTTGTGTAGAAACTGGCCGTTGATGGTGCCGATGATCGGAAATGAGAGATTACCTCCCGCGGCGATAGCCACCTCATGTACCCTGGCTGTCACCTCTGCCTCCCTCATACCCGCTTGGGCGTAGTGCATCGCGGCAAGATGCATCTCCGTGGTCACCTCCACCGCCTTATCCAACTCTCTGATCTCCTCCTCTGCTTTGATGATCCGTTGGCTGGCAACAGCGGCAATAAAATCGGTGCTGACATGTGCTGTCACCTCAGAGGGTGTATAGCCCAGATAATCCTGCAGTTTAAGGAGATGCTCCCCGCGGTAGGGAGGAAGGTATCTGACAAGCTGTCGGTCACTCTGCCGGAGGGTCTTGTAGAAGTCGGACAGGGAGCCGCACTGGCTCACGCCTGTCCACTCAGCCATCTCCCGGATTGAGGGTTGTGATCCGGTCCACACAATGGAATCGATGGTGGGATCATCTCCAAACAGGTACTCCTCATCCCGGTCAATATCGATCCACCCAGTCAATCCCGGTTTGCTGATCCCGAAGTAATAGAGGAAGGTACTGTCCTGTCTGAATGGGTAGGTATTATCCGCATAATTGATGCCACACTCCTCATTGCCGAGAAAGAGAAGTTTCCCTGACTGGAAGCGCAGCTTCAATTGTTTGCGCCTCTCGGTATATATTTCTTTTTCGAACATCATCGTTTTCATGGTTTTATTCTTTTGTCAGTTTCTCAGGAGGGAACGGGCTGTTTCAATAATGGTATCCCGTTCTGCATCCCGGTCACTCTCCAACATAGAGACAAAATGATCGGGATCGACACCAAACTCCACATGCTCTTTATCGGCATTGAACATGGGGGATGCTGAGAAACGAACAGACCAGCCGTTGGGTAACTCGGAGGTGAAAGGAAGACCGCTCCCCCCACCGGTTTTGTCACCGATCACCGTTACTTGCGGCGCATTCTTCATGATGCTTACAAACTCGTTCGTAGCGCTGTAACACCCCCTGTTAGTGAGCACCACGACCGGCTTTTGATAACGCACCCTGTTGGAGCTCTCTACATACTTGGGATAAAGAGGCGAGAAATCATCATGTCCCGGCCCGATCTTATGGGAGATATAGCCAATAAGGGTACGCTGATTGAAGAAACGACCGGCCAGCTTCTCCACGTTGGTAAGGTTTCCCCCACCGTTGTTTCTTACATCAATGATAATCCCTTTACAGATGGCCATTCGGTTTAGGATCTGATCGAGACTGCTCTCACTGAGGTCATTGGTGAAACTGCTGTAATAGAGATAACCCACATTATCCTCCAGTATTTTGTACCAGATACCTGAAGCACGACTGTAATCATCACCCAGATAATGTTTCTGCACAGCCGGATCGAAATTGATTGGAAAATCCTCCTGCCATTTCCAGTAACGGGTTACATCGTGTGAGGCGACAAGGTTGACATGCCCGTCTTTCAACTCAGCGAGCATCTCCCCCATCAGTTTAAAGAGTGCATCATTGCCGATGTTGGAGGTGATACGCATACTGTATTCCAGATAGATTGCATCCCAATCAATCTCTTTATACTCAAAGAAGCAGTAGTTGCGGTCCAGGATGGTCCATAAAGCGTCAAAGTTCCCTCTGGGATGGTTGTCAAACTGCATCACAGGATCCTCGCAACCTGATAGAAAGATCAGGTGAAGAAGTATAACCAACCGAAGGTACTTTGCACTTTTCATTATATTGGTTCGTTACTAACCACAGGGGATCTTACCTATCCTCCTTTCGTGACGACCACCATCGAATGGGGTGTTAAGAAAGGTGACCAGGATCTCATAGGCCTCTTCCTCGTTGAGATAGCGACCCGGCAACGACAGGATATTGGCATCGTTATGCGCTCTTGCGAAATAGGCAAGCTCCTTGTTCCAGCAGAGGGCAGCACGAATACCCTGATGCTTGTTTACCGTCATGCTGATCCCGTTGCCGGTAGCACAGATGGTAATACCCGGGTAGCACTCACCCTTCTCCACAGCGTCAGCCAGGGGGTGGGCATAATCGGCATAATCACTGCTTTCTGAAGAGAAAGCTCCGAAATCCTTGTAAGGGATCCCCTTTTCCTCGAGGACCCTGATGAGGTATTGCTTCATCTCATACCCTGCATGATCAGAAGCAATACCGATTGGTTTTTCTGCATTTGTGAACAGCGACATGATCTTTCTAATTCAATTGTTAGAACAGTTTTTTCACCTGTTCATACACATTTCTACCGGTGTATCCCATCTTCTCATCCAGTACGGTATAGGGTGCTGAATAACCGAAGGAGTTCATACCCCAGACAGTTCCGTCAGCTCCTACCAGACCCTCCAGGGTGACTGGCAGCCCGGCAGTGAGGCCGAACTTCCTGCATCCTTTGGGCAACAGGGATTCCTGATACTCTTTTGGCTGTGAGCGGAAGAGACCTTCGGAGGGCACGGAGACAATGCGCACCTTCACCCCGTCGGCACGGAGCAACTCAGCTCCCTCCACCAGTGTGGAGACCTCCGATCCGGAAGCCAGCAGGATCACCTCAAAGCCCTCTTCATCCTGTACGATATAGGCACCTTTCTCTGCATGCAGAGCGGCCTCGTAACGTGATCCCTCTGCCGGCAGATCCTTGATGTTTTGACGTGAGAGAATCAGCCCGGTAGGCGTGTCACTGTTCTCCATTGCCAACTTCCAGGCAACGGTAGTCTCGTTGCCATCGGCGGGACGAAGCACCAACATGGCGTTCTTCCCATGGTGGTTCTGCAATTTCTCCAGCAAACGGATCTGCGCTTCCTGTTCCACCGGCTGATGGGTGGGACCATCTTCTCCCACACGGAAGGCATCGTGTGTCCAGATAAAGATCACCGGTGTCTGCATCAGTGCAGCCACACGGATCGATGGTTTCATGTAATCGGAGAAGACAAAGAAGGTACCACAGGCCGGGATGACACCGCCATGAAGGCTCATTCCGATGCATAGACAAGACATGGTGAACTCGGAGACGCCGGCCTGCAGGAATGCACCTGAGAAATCGTTCCTGGTCAGCGCTTTGGTATGTTTCAGGAAGCCATCGGTCTTGTCGGAGTTGGAGAGGTCGGCCGATGCCACCACCATGTTTTCCACCTGTTGAGCCAGCTCCGCAAGCACCACAGCAGAGGCGGCACGGGTGGCTGAGTTGGCTTTCTGTTTGATGCCGCTCCAATCGATGGTCGGCAGTTCACGGGCAAACCATTTGCGTTTCTTCTCAACCAGTTCCGGATGGGCTTTTGCCCAGACAGCCAGTCTGGCATTTTTGGCAGCGACAATCGTTTTCAGCTCCTCCCTTCGTTTCTGATAGAGAGCAGTCGCCTCCGGGAAGATGGCGAACGGGTTCTCCGGATCTCCTCCCAGGTTGGTGATTGTCTGATTGAAGTCGGCACCGGCGGCACTCAACGGTTGACCGTGTGTGGATACCTGACATTCGAAAGAACTACAGTCTGTGGCCAGTGCTCCTTTGCCCATCACTGTATTACCGATGATCAGCGTCGGTTTCTCTTTTTCAGCTTTTGCTTCGGTGAGTGCTTTACGGATCTCATCCACGTTGTTGCCATCAATGTTGATCACCTTCCAGTTCCAGGCCCTGTATTTTGCGGCCACATCTTCACTGGTCACTTCATTGGTGGTGGTTGATAGCTGGATACTGTTGGAATCGTAGAACATGATCAGGTTACTCAGTCCGAGATGACCTGCAATACGGCCAACACCTTGTGAGATCTCTTCCTGGATGCCGCCGTCGGAGATGAAGCTGTAAATGGTATGATCCATCCCCTCACCCAGACGTGCCTGCAGGAAACGTGCAGCAACAGCGGCGCCGGCAGCATAGGCATGACCTTGTCCCAGCGGACCGGAGGTGTTCTCAATCCCTCTGTTGATGTCTATCTCGGGATGTCCTGGCGTGGGACTGCCCCACTGGCGGAACTCTTTTAGTTCGTCCAACGAAAACTTACCGCTTAAACAGAGCACCGAATACAACATGGGAGACATATGACCGGGGTCGAGGAAAAAGCGGTCTCTCATCTCCCAGCCCGGATTCTCAGGGTCATACTCCAGGAATTCGGAAAAGAGCACATTGATATAATCGGCACCACCCATGGCGCCACCGGGGTGACCTGATTTAGCTTGTTCTACCATCGATGCCGACAGGATACGAATGTTATCGGCTGCTTTGTTCATGATTGCATTTTCGTTCATAGATAATCGGTAATATAATAGTAAATAATATCTTTCTTAAAACCAATCGCAGGTTTTTCACACCTGAAACATGAGATGCAAAGATAATGTTTTTTTGAACTTTCGACCTTATAAAAATGATATGTTTCTGGTAATTAATGTCACGCCTAACCCGAAACAGGGAATATATTCCTGCAGAAAAAGAGAAAAAGCGATTAAATTGTTACTTTTGCGATTCATTAGTTGAAAAACGAAGCCACATGAGTCTGAGTAAAAACAAGATCAAACTGATCCGCTCGCTGAAGGAGAAAAAGGCGCGCAACGAGCACCACACCTTTGTGGCAGAAGGAACAAAGCTGGTAAACGATCTGATGGCCTCCTGCCGCTGCCAGTTTCTGGCCGCACTGCCGGAGGTCCTTACCGCACATCCCGGGATGAAAGCAGATGAGATGGTAACAGCAAGTGAGAATGAGCTCGCCAGGGCAACCTTTTTGAAGACAGCTCCCCAGGTGATCGCTCTCTTCTACCAACCCGACCAGCCCGCCGGTGAGATAGTACTACGTGGCAGGTTAAGTCTGGCACTCGATGGGGTACAGGATCCCGGCAATGTAGGTACTATCCTTCGCATCGCTGACTGGTTCGGCATTGATCAGATCCTCTGTTCCTCAGATACAGCCGATATCTACAACCCCAAAACAGTACAGGCTACGATGGGTGCCATCGCACGTGTGAAAACGTACTACGGCGACCTTCCTTCACTGCTCTCCGGAGATGCTGATCTGCCTGTCTACGGCACCTTTCTGGAAGGCACCAACATCTACGGTGAACCACTCACCACAGAGGGGGTGATCGTGCTGGGTAGTGAGGGGAAAGGGATAAGCAGTGAGATGAAGAAACGGATCAACAGGAAGCTGTTCATACCCAGCTACCCAGCAGGGAGAAGCACCTCCGAATCATTGAATGTGGCTGCAGCTACTGCGGTGGTGTGTGCCGAGTTTCGTCGCCGGCAGGGATAATAAAAAATCACGTATGTGATATACGTGATTACCTAAAACAAATCTGAAGAGAATAAAAATCTCAAAATGAATGAGATTGGGGTGGAAAACGGGGCTCGAACCCGCGACCTTCGGAACCACAATCCGACGCTCTAACCAACTGAGCTACAACCACCATGTTGAATTTACGGCTGCAAAGATACGATATTTTTCTCACATTCCATGAAATTTCGGGAAAAAATCAAAAAAAATGGTACTGACAACCATCTCTCCTGATTATTTCGTATATTTGAACCTGTATCGGATAAATATATACAGTCGTGTCACAAAAAATCAAACTCTCCATATTGGGGATCTCGTTTAGTCAGGTTCAGGCGGGTGCTTATGCACTCATCTTTTCAGAGGAGCAGGGTATTCGTCGCCTGCCCATCGTGATTGGAACACCCGAAGCACAATCGATCGCCATCGTGATGGAGGGGATCACACCTCCCAGACCCCTCACACATGATCTGATCTGCTCAATCTGGAAAGAACTGGGTATTCTGCTCAAGGAGGTGGTAATCTACAAGTTTGAGGAGGGAGCTTTTTTCTCCGAACTGCTGATCGAGCAGAATGGAACCGAGCACCGCATCGACTCCCGCACATCAGATGCCGTGGCACTAGCCATCCGCACCCATTCACCCATTTTTACCACGGAGGAGATCATGCGTGACATGGCGGTTATCTTCGACGAACAGACGGCACAGAGCGGTGGTGACCCGCTGCAGGAGAGCAGTGAGAAAAGCGGGGAGGAGCTTGCCGACCTGCGGCTTGATGCATTGAAAGAACGGTTGAAAGAGGCGGTGAGTGAAGAGAATTATGAGCTGGCAACGCGCCTGCGTGATGAGATCAATCGACGCGAAAGCAAATCCTAACGTTCAATGGCCGACACCCTTTTCTACTGCCCGACTATCCGGCATGAACCCATTCTACCCGAACAGGAGTCACAACACTGTGTGAAAGTGCTTCGCATGCGGGAAGGAGAGCTGCTGACCGTCACCGACGGTGAGGGTTCTTTTTACGAATGCAGGCTGTTGGTGGCCCATCCCAGGAAAAGCAGGGTCACCATCCTGCGCCAATGGGAGGAGCCACGAAAAAGAGACTTCATGCTTCACATCGCTTTTGGACCGACCAAGCAGATGGACCGCAATGAGTGGTTTCTGGAGAAGGCGTCTGAGATCGGTGTGGATCGCTTCACACCCATTCTCAGCAGTTTCTCCGAAAGGAGGGAGATCAAGCGGGAGCGGCTGGAAAAGATTGCCGTGGCAGCGATGAAACAGTCGCAGCAGGCACGGCTGCCAGAGATAGAGGAGATGCGTCGTTTTACAGCGCTGACTACCGAACCCTTCAATGGGCAAAAGTTTATCGCCCACTGTTATGATCTGCCCAAGAGACTCCTTTCGCAGGCATACAGGAAAGGGGAGAATGCCCAGATTCTGATAGGTCCTGAGGGTGATTTCAGTGAGGAAGAGGTAGCCCATGCGATAGCGAACGGTTTTGAACCGGTGAGCCTGGGAGAGACCCGTCTTCGCACGGAGACAGCCTGCCTTGTTGCCACACATACCATTCATGTCTTGAACCAAATCACAACAACATAAATCACAATGAAAAAAGTATTATTTGTCCTCCCACTGTTGATGATGATCATTGCACTATCCTGCAGCAACAGCAACAAGAGTGAAAAACCACGGATTGCCATTGCTGGCATTGCCATCGAGTCGAGTACCTTCTCACCCGCGGTATCCCACGAGGATGCCTTCAGGGCGAGAGTGGGTGATGAGGTGTTCAGCTATTACCCCTTCATGGCACCCGACTCAGGAATCATCAACCGGGCAGAGTGGCTCCCCACCCTGCGTGGTCATGCCATGCCGGGAGGCATCGTCACCTTCGAAGCATACGAATCGCTGGTCACAAAAACACTCGATATGTTGAAGGAGGCAATGCCGCTGGACGGGATTTTCTTCGATATTCACGGAGCGATGAGTGTGCAGGGGCTGGACGACCCTGAAGGTGATTTCATCGTGCGCATCCGGGAGCTGGTGGGCAGCGATGTGCTGATCTCCACCTCGATGGACCTTCATGGCAGCGTCTCTCCGCGACTGGCGCAGCACACGGACCTGATTACCTGCTACCGGCTGGCCCCACACGAGGATGCTATCGAATCAAAAAAGAGGGCTGTGACCAACCTGCTCGAAAGGTTGGAGAGCGGGAAAGGCAAGCCTGCCTATAAAGCCTGGATACCGGTTCCCATCCTCCTGCCGGGAGAAAAAACCAGCACCCGCATCGAGCCGGGCAAGAGCCTCTACGCACAGATACCGGATCTACTGGATGGAGACAGGGTGATCGATGCCGCAATCTGGATGTCCTACCCATGGGCCGACGAGCCGCGCAACCATGGGGTGGTGATGGCTTACGGTGACGATAAAGAGGCTGTAGGGAAAGCAGCAGAGCAACTGGCCCGTCGTTTCTGGGATGTGAGAAGAGCGTTTGAATTCGTTGCACCCACCACCTACCTGGAGGAAGCACTGGAAAAGGCACTGGCCAGCGACATGAAACCCTTTATCATCAGTGATATGGGCGACAATCCCACTGCCGGAGGTGCAGGCGATGTGACCTGGACACTGCATGAGCTTTTCAAGCACTCTGCCTTGCAGAAGAGTGGCAAGACACTGATTTATGCCTCCATACCCGGGGCAGAACTGGTTAAGAAAGCCATTGAGGCTGGTGTAGGCGGAGAGATTGATGCTACCGCCGGGGCGGAGGTAGACAATCGTTTTGCACCTCCTATTCGTCTGAAAGGAGTGATCACAGCCATCAAGGAGGATAGCACCAATAGTGAGGTGTTGGTGAAGAGCGATAATATCTACACCATCGTCACTGAAAAAAGAAATGCCTATCACTACGAGAAGCAGTTCACCGATCTGGGTCTCAACCCGCGTGAGGCGGATCTCCTTGTGGTGAAGATCGGCTACCTGGTGCCCGAGCTCTATGAAATGCGTGGCGACTGGATCATGGCGCTCACACCGGGCGGTGTGGATCAGGATCTGCTGCGTTTACCCTACAAACGGGTACCTCGTCCCATCTTCCCTCTCGATCCAGACATGGAGGACCCCGACCTGAGTGCACGTTTCATCCCGCTGGCGGATAAATGATGCTGATGTATTGATGTGCTGATGTGCTGATGTGTTGATGTGTTGATGTTTGGAATTCGCGAATTCAATAATTTGGCCAAATAGTGAAATATGACCAAAAAGGAGCGTTATAACAATGTGATCGGCTGGTTTGAGTCCAACGCAGCGTCGGCAGAGACAGAGTTACATTACCAGAACCCCTATCAGTTGCTGGTGGCAGTGATCCTGTCGGCACAGTGCACCGACAAACGGGTGAACATGATCACCCCTCCCCTCTTCGAAGCGTTTCCTACACCGGAGGTGATGGCCGCCTCCTCTTCCGATGAGATATTCACCTATATCCGCTCCTGCTCCTATCCCAACAACAAGGCAAAAAGCCTGGTGGGGATGGCAAAAAAGCTGGTATCCGATTTTGGCGGGGAGGTACCTACTGATATCGATCTGTTACTCACCATCCCCGGTGTGGGACGCAAGACAGCCAACGTGATGCTTGCTGTGGCGTTCGACCAGCCGGCCATGCCTGTGGACACCCATGTGTTCCGTGTGGCCAACCGCATCGGTCTCACCCGCAATTCAAAAACACCGCTCGAGACGGAGCGCGAGCTGGTGAAGCACATCCCCGCCCCACTGCTCTCCAAAGCGCATCACTGGCTGATCCTTCATGGTCGTTATGTCTGTGTTGCCCGGAAGCCCAAGTGTGAGAGCTGTGGGCTCAGGGAGTGGTGTTCATACTATAATAAAAAGAGTTCAGTGGATACAGGATTGAGTCAATGATGCTGTTGGAGTGATCGTGACTTTCAGCGTAACAGTAAACATGTCATCAGCTGAAAAAGGATCAATCTATCTCTGCTGCATCTAACAGCGCAGTTTTTTTTTCTCAAAAATCAGAATAATCGGCAGGGCACAAAAAGGTAACATCAATATGCGAAACATTATTCTTGTATTCGGGGAGAGATGACAATTGCTTCCAGGCAGGATCACTACCAAACGCGTCCCAGTGTGCATCTCTCTCTGTCCTGCTCTCAAATGTGGTCATATACATCAGGTTAGGCATCTGTGATCCGGCAATAACCTCTCCATAAAATACCGGATTGAAATTCAGCCTGGTAAAGATATCCATTTCGCCGCCTTCTTTAAACATATGCACTTTATTGCGAAAAATAGCTTCACTGGCACTTTCATAACTACGCAGTTCGTATACCCGTTGATTTTTTGGAGAAGCAAGTTTAGGGAACTTCATCACGGGAGACAAGACAAATGCCTTGAGGATAATTGTCTCCATGCGGGTGTATGCAGGGGCATTGTACTGTACATTCAGGTATTCCTTTCCGGCTGACCTGAATTTCTCATTTTTCATCAATTTGCTGTTGATCTCATCGATTCTGTTCAGGGATTTCACCGGAATGAAAACATACATCGATTTATTCGTGGAAGTATCGTTAGCGATTGCCTTAAAAACGCCCACCGACCGGACACCCATTTCATGCAGGGAGGGAATCAGTGCCTGCTGAAAATAGTCGTCCAGAATCTTTTCCTGATCAACCGTAGTGTAATGATATACAGTAAGCTGGTAGAACTCCTGCTTCTCCTTCTTTGGCTTTGCCCATAGGAACTGAGGAATGATCATCAAGGCCATCATCACAACAAGTAAAGTTTTTGTTCTCATACTGTTTTTTCAATTGTGCTTTCATTTATCATTGAAGGCGAGCATCCCTCAAGATGAGACTACCCCAGACAAAGATATAGAAATTATTCTAACGCTGCCGGCTTTTTGCACACAAGATGAAGAAATAGTGATGTCTGTTTTCCTACCCTAATTATCCTTTGATGATGTCGGTAATCCAGAAGACTTGTCGAGAAGTTCTTTTGCACTTGTGTTTTCTAAACATTCTGTTTATCGGGATAAAACAGCTGACCACGCTCTCTTTTCCCGACAACAGGCGCAATTTCGAGTAGTCACTGAGGGTTGTATTTATGAATGGCCTACAATATTGTATCTCATACACATCTTTCTTGTTGAAATACATCTCTTCATTATTGTTATGATACCTGATATCTCCTGTTGATTCATCCATGAAAAACATGGTGTTCCTATCCTTTCGGTATAAAACCCAAAAAAAGATTCCCGGGTATATGATCCACTGAGACACTAAGATGGTTACCAAAGAATTCAAGAGCATCCGGTGCGAACCACAATAATTCCACGTTGCGTTCACCATGTAAAGCGAGAATAGAAAGACCATGACATAAATTATCATATGTAGAATGAACTTACCTTCAGAAAACGGTATCTTTTTCATTGTTTACTATTTGATAGTTAAGATGAAGTAGTTTGAAAGTCATTTAATAAATCAGGAATCGACTGTTTACAATCTATCAGCCGTAATTTTTGTTCCATCATATTAATTTTGACAAAACTTCTACGTTTCTTTATTGGTATTTTCACGATAACATGTTCCTGAAATGTGTTTCCAGCAGGTCTGAAAATAGATTGCGTTCATTGAATTCTTAACGGAATAAAAAATCCTTTAGAAAAAATGTTTATTTATATATTTTAATATTTTACTCATTAAAGTGGATTCTATTATGGTAATGAGATGAGGGGTTGATAAAAATAAGACAAAAAAAAAGAGGATGCTACACCCTGTCGGATGACACATCCTCTCTTGAATAGTTTACAGCTAACGGTTAGTCAGCCTTTGGAAATGCTTTTTGCTTGTTGAGCACAAGATAGACAATCGGCAAAATACCAATGGTATTGAAAATGGCCAGACAGATAAACCAGACCAAATGATTGTTGCGGGCCGATTTCCAGAGAGCAATCAGCTTCAACACCGAGTCGAACAGGGCCAGTATGGCTATCACTATGATCAGCCATTCAGGCAGCTTGGAAATGCTTTCCATGATCATCTTTAAATTAATTAAACTATTCTTGTACAGAAAATTTATAGATACAGCGGCTGCTGTATTTTTCACCCGGTTTCAGATAGGGTGATGGCCAGTCGGGTTTGTTAGGAGAGTCGGGATACTTCTGTGTCTCCAGACAGATGGCATTGCGCTTGGCGTACACGGCACTATTCTTACCGGTCACGGTGCCGTCGAGGAAGTTGCCGGTATAGACCTGCACCCCCGGTTCGTTGGTATATACATCGAGCTGGATACCTGTGACGGGAGAGTAAACGGTGGCGGCCACCTGTGTCACATCACCACCGGTGTTCAGCACCCAGTTGTGGTCATAGCCGTCGCCATTCTTCAGCTGTTCATAATCGTATTGATCAATCCGTTCACCTATAGCGGCAGGTGTTCTGAAATCCATGGGTGTACCTTCTACAGGAGCAATCTCGCCGATGGTCATAAAGGTATCATCTACCGGAGTGAAGGCATCGGCGTGGATGGTGAGCAGATCACCAAGGATGGTGTTGTTACCGTCGCCACTCAGGTTGAAGTAGGTGTGGTTGGTGAGGTTCACCACGGTCTCCTTGTCGGTGGTGGCTTCATATTGCAGGTCGATGGCATTGTCGTCGGTGAGGGTCATGGTCACCTTCACATCGAGGTTACCGGGGAAGTTAGCTTCGCCATCTTCTGAGAGATAGCTGAACACCACGGTCTGATCATTGATCTGCTCAGCCTGAAACACCTTCTTGTCAAACCCTTCGAAACCGCCATGCAGCATGTGCCCGAAGTTGTTCTGCGGAAGTTGATACTCCACGCCCTCTACCGTGATCTTACCGTTGGCGATACGGTTGCCATAACGGCCGATGGTAGCACCAAAGTTGTTGTCTACATTGACATAGTCATCGACGTTATCGAATCCGAGCACCACATCCTTCATGTTTCCTTCTCTATCGGGAACCATCACGGAAACGATACGTCCGCCGTAATTGGTGAGGGTCACCTCAACCCCATTGGCATTTGTCAGCACATAGAGATCAGTGGAATCGCCGTTCACAGCCGACTGAAAGTCGGCTCTCTTCAGACCCGAGAGTGTTGTCTGCTCCGCAGGAGCCTCTTTTTGTTTGTTGGTACATCCAACCATGGCTACCAATGCCACCAGCAGGATCAGTTGATTGAGTTTCATGATTTTTCTTTTTTATCGTTAAAAATTCTCTTTTATGTCCGTCAACATTGCTCACAGGGTACAAAAATAAACATTTATTCACTACGAAGATCGAAATAGCTTAAAAAACAGGTCGCGATGACTTGATGGATGGCGTCGCTCCCTCCACATAAGGCCAGTCGTCCTGCCACAGCACCCTGTCGAGCATCAGCACCCTGCCCTTCGGATTGGCAACCGACACGGCATGGTAAAGGATCCAGTCGTCCCCTTCCTTGTCCTGCACGATCTCGGAGTTGTGTCCTGTACCCACGAATTGTTCGTTTTTCCCGATGACCACCTCATGATGGTTCTCCATCATTGAGTGGCCCTGCTTGTCGAGATAGGGACCAAAGAGATCACGGGAGCGTCCCACCACAGTGGTGTAGGTGCTGTTAAGTCCTTCACAGCAGGAGCCGATAGAGGCGAACATGTAATAATACCCGTTCCGTTTGTGGATGTTAACTCCTTCATAGGCGGTACCGGCAACCTGCCGTTTTATAACCCCATCTCTTACAGAGAGTCCGTCGTCAGAGAGCTCTATGGTGTAGAGACCACGGAAGCTGCCCCAGAAGAGATGTTTCTTCCCATCCTCCTCGATATAAAAGGGATCGATGGAGTTCTGGACGCCGATCTCGTTGCTGCGAAAGAGTATGCCCTGATCCGTGAAGGGGCCTTCAGGCTTGTCAGCCGTCGCCACACCGATGCCACAGGTCCACTCACCGCCCCAAACCGACATGGAGTAATAGAGCAGGTACCTCCCCTCAACATAGTTGATGTCAGGAGCCCAGATGCCTCCCTTCGGTTCGAAAGAGGGTCTCGTCGCATCGGTGAAAGCGGTTCCAACCAGTTCCCAACTCACCAAATCCCTGGAACGGTGAATGGGTGTGTTACGGATATTCTCAGTGGCATAGAGATAGAAATAGCCGTCCGGCGCCTTCATAATGGTAGGGTCAGGCAGGCTGTAGTTGACCACCGGGTTGCTGTAAAGGTTATCTATCTCGGGTGTTGTCTCCGGTGGTATCTCCTGCGTTTTGCAGGAGAGCATCAAGACAGTTAACAGCAGTATTTGTAGTTTCTGTTGCATATCGGTCAATTTATCTACTTTTTAGCTTCAACATCCATTTCATCTTTTCCATGAAAAAACGCATCATCGATAGATCTGAAATCAATCATTTCCAGAAAGAGTCACTCGGAAATTATCACTTTACCAGTATCGGGATCTCGTATTGAGATTCAATATACAGTTTGCTCTCGCCGTCAGATTCATTGAATCCGGCTTTTGTGAGATACATTTTTCGTGGATGAATATTGCTCCCGTCATGATGTGCATGGAAGACAATGCGCAGTTCATCCTGTTTGTCACGAAACATTGCACTATGCCCCACTCCAACCAGATTCCCGGGTTTCTGCAAAAGAGGATTGTCATCGTATTTCTTCCACTCCCCAAAAATATCGGTAGCGGTGGCACATCCGATTCCGTAAAACTGACTTTCATAGCTGTTGGCAGAATAGGTCATGTAATAAACACCCTTGTGCCTGATCACAAATGCACCTTCATTCACCCGCGGCCACACCTCTTCCCACTCTTGAGACACATGAATACAGGGATGCATTGTTTCGGTTTTGATGGTCATCATATCCTCTTCCAGTGCTGCGACCCAGATATTCAATCCATCGTTGAAGCGGTCGAAAAACAGATAGGGAGTACCATCATCATCAATGAAGAGTGAGTTGTCAATAGTTTTTTCACCTTCAATCATCGGTATCTGCTCCTTCTGTTTAAAGGGTCCGTATGGTGAATCGGCAACTGCTACGCAAATATGCTCATCTGCGGTGTAATACATGTAGAACATGTCATCTGCCTCGTAGACTTCGGGAGCCCAGAACCATTTATCACCATAGGAGTTGTCCTTGTGAAGTGCCAGCGAGGGCTCCTTGTGCCACTCTTTTAGATCGTGTGAGGTGTACACTTCGATACCATCCGACGCATGGGTTCCGTAGGCATAATAGGTATCATCATGCAACAGGATAAAGGGATCCGCCAAGACAATCGGAGTGTTGTGTGCTAAGTGTTCCTGTGTCTTAACGGAACTACCACAAGCTGATAGAAAAAAGATGCCGCATAGGGTCATCAATAAGTTCATATATCTCATTGCTTTCAAATATTAAAAAAAACCTCCCCGACCCAATGAGTCAAGGAGGTTTACCTGGTTATATCTGGTATAAATCAGATTTTTGTTTGGTATGGGGATTGTTATTTACGACGACTGAGATGATGGACAAGTGGCCATTCTCAATCATGAAATCGGCAACAATCCAGGTGTAAAGACCCAAAGAGTGCTTTAGTCGTTCAGGATATTGCATATCTCCCGGTTCACCTTCCTTACCCTATCGGCATCCACCTTCACCAGCTTACGGTCGTAGGTCATCAATCCGTTTACCTCCACTTCAACGTCGGTGGTCTGTGTATAGACAGCGGCGGAGAGACCGGCATGTATCAGCTGCATGAGCTGCTCGGCATACTTCACATACTCATCGGTCACCTCTTTCGAACTGTTGAACTGCACGTAACCCCAGTTGCGGTTGGGTTCCCAGAGGTGATCCTTGTGGGCCCAGCCAATACCGCCATACTCACCCAGCACTGTGGCACGCTGTGCGTCATAGAGATACATCGCCGGATGTGGGTAGTTATGCAAGTCGAGCATATCGCCGGTCTGGAAATGATTACCACCGCTGGCCGGGTTCACCAGGCGGGAAGGGTCGTACTGTTTGGTCCACTCCACAATCTCCACCGTTTTGAACTGGCCCCACGCTTCGTTGAAGGGAACCCATACCCCTACCGAGGGATAGGAGTAGAGATAGTCCATGATCTCTTTCCACTCCTTGCGGAAGTTGGCTTCCGACTCGGCTGAACGCTTTCTTTCCACACCATCGAAATAGCGGTGCATCTGCCATTCCGGTCCCCTGTCACCGTTGGGCATATCCTGCCAAACGATGATGCCATGACGATCGCAATGGGTATACCAGCGTGCCGGTTCCACCTTCACATGTTTACGGATCATATTGTATCCCAGCTCCTTGGTCTTGATCACATCATACTCCAGGGCTTCATCTGTAGGAGCAGTGTAAAGTCCGTCGGGCCACCATCCCTGATCGAGAGGTCCGAAGTGGAATATATCCTTGTTGTTAAGCTGAAAGCGAACGATCCCCTTTTCATCACGATTGGTGGAGTATTTGCGCATGGCGGCATAGCTGCTCACCCTGTCCAGCTGTTTTGTTCCGTTCCACAGGGTGATCTCCAGGTCGTAGAGATGCGGGCTGTCCGGAGACCATAGTTTCATGTTCTCAGGCATGGAGACCTCAACCGGTTGGTTGTTGATCGACTGTGCAGTAGCCACTACTTTCGAGCCCTCTTTCACCTTCACTTCTACTCTGTCGGAAGAAGAGCGGTTGCCAGTCAGTGCCTCAACGGTCAGTGTCCGTTTGTCAATATCGGGAGTGACACGGATGTTTTCGATGTGCTTTTCCGGCACCGGTTCCAGCCACACAGTCTGCCAGATACCGGATACAGGGGTATACCAGATCCCCTCTGGACGGTTTACCTGCTTGCCACGGGGTTGATAACCCTGATCGGTGGAATCCCACACCTTCACAACCAGGGTGTTCTCCCCTTTGATCAGTGCAGCGGTGATGTCAAAAGAGAAAGGAGTGTAACCACCCGTATGTTGACCCACTTTGACGTTGTTCACCCAGACATCCGCTTTCCAGTCCACCGCCCCGAAGTGAAGAAGGACACGGTCGTTCTTCCACTTGGAAGGGATGGTGAAGGAACGCTGGTACCACAGTTCGTTGTCGCGGCCCAACCTTTTCTGCACACCCGAAAGACTGGACTCCAGAGCAAAAGGAACCAGGATCTCACCGTCGAAAGCCGAAGGTTTCTGCTTACCCACAGGCTGGATGGCATAATCCCACAATCCATTGAGATTTTGCCATTCGGCACGTTCCATGATCGGCCGCGGATATTCGGGCAGAGGATTGTTCACTTCGATTTCAGAAGCCCATTTGGTTTTGATTTTGTCACCCGCCGGCTGCCACTGGGCAGAGAGGGAGAAAAGGGAAAAAAAGGATAGAAAAAATGTAACAGTTGTTCTCATATAATTTATTTTAGGATATAAAACCATTCACACTACGAAAATAGTACTTCTCTCCCCTTGTGAAAGCCAATAATTCGTCAAAAACTAGCAATTTCTTCTCAAAGTCACTTTTGTTCCTGAAAGTCTTTCGGAAGAATACCAAACTGTTGTTGAAAACATTTGGCAAAATAGGAAGGGGAGTTGAAACCGACCATGTAACAGATCTCGTTAATCTTATAATCATCCTGTTTCAAAAGCTGAGCGGCTTTCTTGAGTCTTTCCACCCTGATATATTCATTGGGGGTTAAATCAAGTACACCTTTCACTTTGCGGTAAAAACTGGCTCTGCTCATATTAAAACGTTCAGCCATATCTTCCACGTTGAATTCGGAATCGGATAAGTTTTCCTGTATTACTTCGTTTAACTTTTTGATGAAAGCCTCATCCGATTTGTTCAGGGCGACAGTGGACGCTCCAATAAATGGGTTCTTCAGAAATGTTTCACGCAGCTTCTCCCTTCCCTGGAGTAGATTCTCGATGCGGGCCAGCAGCACTTCCACGGAAAAGGGTTTTTCCAAATAGGCATCTGCTCCCAGTTCGTACCCCTGCACTTTGGACTGCGCCATCACCTTGGCTGTCAACAAAATAACAGGGATGTGACTAAACTCAAGTTCGGACTTCACCTCCCGGGTCAACTCGAAGCCATCCATCTCAGGCATCATCACGTCGGTCACAATCAGGCTTACACTCGCCTTCTTCAGTTGTTCCAACGCCTGCACACCATTTTCTGCCACAAGAATATGATAATGGGCCGAGAGAAACCGGGCTTCAAATTCAAGCAGTTCCACATCATCGTCCACCAATAGTATGGTGGCCTGCTTTTTCAGATTATCTGCTCCCTTCTCTATGTTGATCTCCTTCTGTTCCTGTTCATGCCCGGTGCTCTCTTGCATCTCCAGGTTCCCTACAGGAAGCTTCAGCAAGAACCGGTTATAATTGTCATCGTTCTCAAGTTTCAGTGAGCCACCATGAAGTTCGGCCAGGGAGCTTGCAAGGGCCAACCCTATACCTGTTCCGGTAACGTTTCTATCCTTGCCTGTATCAATCTGTACAAACGGTTTAAAGATTTCATCCTCAAATGCTGTGGGAATCAGATCACCGTCGTTTTCTGTCAGTAAATGAAATTCTCTCACTTCTGTCTCATTGATGGCTGCCTCCAGTCTGACAAAATGATTACAGTATTTGATGGCGTTGTTCAGTACATTGCTGATGATCTTGATAAAAGCCTCCTTATCGAGTTGCACAAACATATCTTGTTCCGGAAGAACGGTTTCAATCGTCACATTTTTTTGTTTCGCAAGAGGCATAAAACGAAGCAAGGTCTCTCTGATCAGTTCGCTCACGTTTTGTGTCTGGAGATTCAAAAGGTATGCCTCCGATTCTGTTTTACGGAAGTCAAGCAACTGATTGGTAAGATTAAGCAATCGGCCTGTATTCTTGCTCATGACCAACAGATTTTCCTTGACACTTTCAGAGACCTTCTCGCTCATCAACACATGATCGAGAGGAGCCTTGATCAGCGTCAGCGGTGTGCGAATCTCATGAGCGACATTGGTGAAGAAGTTGATTTTAGAGCGGTACAGTTCCCTCTCTTTCAGCTGTTCGAAATCCCTCATCTTTATTTTTTGACGGAGCCTGTTGCGAACTGTCAGGTAACGCGTCAGGAGAGAAAGGCCTGTCACAAAGAGCAAAAAGTAAATCAAAAAGGCCAGCCTGTTTAACCAGAAAGGAGGTCTGATACGAATGGAGAATCTATTCATATTCTGAATAGATTCGGTCCGATCTTCACCGGCTATACCCAGCACAAGTGTATAATCACCGGGTTTTAAATTAGAGTAGTTGATTGTCTGATTTTTATCGGCCATGATCCAGGTTTTATCAAATCCCTGTAGCATATAATAAATCTGATCGGTATCGGCACCTCCATAATTGAACCGGGAAAAGAGAATCGTCAACGAATTCTGATGATGCGGAAGACTCACTGCATCGGTATAGAGCATGCTCTCTTTAAGAGGTGATTTGACATCGGAAGGATTTATTCTTCTATTATTGACGTAAAGATCGGTAAATACCGTGGGAGCTTTGAACTTGTTGTCTTTAAAACCTAAGGGATCAAAGCGGACAAATCCATCCAACGATCCAAAATAGATCTCTCCGTCCCGGGTCTTAAAACTAGAACTGTAGTTGAATTGGTTTGTTTTTAACCCATTATGAACTGTATAATTCTTGAATGTTCTTCTCTCCGGATCGTATCTCACAAGTCCCGAGTTGGTGGATAACCAAAGTACTCCCTCATAATCATCCACAATCTGATAAACGACGTCGTTGGGCAGTCCCTTGTTACTGTTCACCGTTGAAAAAGTCTCGTTCTCTCGGTTGAAAAGACTAAACCCCCCGCCCTGGGTAGTTACCCACAACCTCTCTTTACTGTCTTCATATACGGAGGTCGTTTTATTATAAGGGAGGCTTCCGGGATCAGATGTGTCATAAACAAAGTTCTTCCATTCTTTTGTCGCCGGATTAAATCGGTAAAGACCGTCCAGAAATGTGGATATCCAGATAAAACCCTGGCTGTCTTCGAAGATATCCATGATGGACATCCCCTTTAAGATATCGAGACGTTTGAACCGGTCATTTTTTTCATCATAGATATCGACACCCGATAAGGTGCCCACCCATAAGACACCTTGTCTGTCTTTACAGAGTGCAAACGGACTATCCTGACTGATGGAAAAGGGATCATCGGAATGGGTGTAGGTTACCAGTTCACCGGTTTTAAGATGATAGCGGTGAAGCCCTTTTGAAAATACGCCTATCCAGAGATTGTCACCGTCGTTATACAAAGCATGTATATTGGTATACAGGGTGTTTAATGGCTGAGGGAGAGACAGGAAGGTTTCTGTTTCGGGATCGAAGAGATGCAGACCACCATCTTCTGTGCCTATCCATATGTTTCCGTCTGGTGCATGACAAAACTCCCTGACACGGTTGCCATGTAAGCCACTACTATCGACTAAAGGGTAGAACAGGTCGAAGTTACTCTGTTGATTGGGGTAATAATCCACTCCGCCAAAATAAGAACCGACCCATATGCCACCCTCACGATCCTTGTAAATAGAATATATGGCATTATCGGAAAGTGAATGGGGAATGTTATTATCATGCCTCAGATTTGTTACTTCTTCGGTATCGGAATGATAAATATAAATACCGGACTCAGTGCCAATCCATAGGGTGTTTGGATCGATACGTTCCACGCTACGTACAAACAAAGGTTCACCGCGCGCATCCTTATCCAGAACCACACGATGTGTTTTATTGATGGTATTGATCGCGATCAATCCCTTTTGAGAGGTGCCGACAAGCAAAACATTCTGATCCAGCATCACATCGGATACCTCACCCGTATGATGCAAAAGCGATTCATTATCTTCCAGATTAAACTGGCTTATTTTCTTCGTCTGTTTATTGATGTGAAGGAATGGTGAGGAATAGGGAAACACCCAGACTCCACCATTGTTGTCGGGACATAAACTCACCATTTTCATTCCGTCTTGCACGAGAGGTATGGCGTAAAACTGAAGGTGATCATCCTCGAAACTGTAATGGTAGATACCTGCATCTTCAACCGACATCCAGATATCGCCATCATGATCCATGACCATTTCGGTCACCACACCTTTCACTGAATCGTTTTCGTTGGATATATGGTTAAAACGACGGAATTCTTCCTTGTGCATATCAAAGATATAGACTCCCTCGTCAGTTGCCACCCATATATTATCCTGCCGATCCTGTAGGATGCGGTGAAATACATTGTCGTTCAGATTACCGTCGGGAGTAAATTTATAGATCACAAACTTAATCCCGTCGAATCTGTTCAGTCCGTCTTTGGTCCCAAACCACATGAACCCCTGTCTGTCCTGATAAATGGCCCGTACCGTATTCTGGGACAGACCGTTATTTATGTTGTAGTGTTTAAAAGAATAATTTGAATTGGCGCGTAATATTAGGCCATCCGGTATAAACATACCGTATAGCACAACCAAGAAAGCAATCATTTTCATTTTTCTCATTGACGATATACCGGAAATGCGGTTATTCTTAAACGGGCAGCACCCATTGGGATGAGCGTGATCTCATCAGTTGCTGAATCAAATTTTTGATTCTCTTTAATGGGCAGCTCAGCTGTAAGGCCATGTTCATCAATACCCAACTCTACAAGTTTTTTCCCTTTTGCTTAGATTTCAAGAAGTACGGTTTCAACGGTGAAAGGTTGATTACCCGACGGTCATGCCGATTTGATGACTTCGAAATTCTCTTCCAGCATTTTTGTATACGAGATCAACTAAAGCGTCGAAATCAACCCTGTTGCCGGTAAGTGTTGCAGTCCACATGATCCAGTCCGTTTTGGTATAAGTAGCTCTGTTGTCCAATGGCAAACCATATTCATTTTGTTGCGTTTTTGTAGTAAGCCATCTCTTTTTGGACGATCTGTGGATCAAAGATATTAAATCCTAACAACTTATCCCAAACAATATTGTATTTTTGACTCCATGTACCTGATCTGTCGAATGTAAGCTTGTAGTGATCACCATCGATCACCATCTGTTCCCACCACCTGCACTGCATTGATATACAAATAAAAAAATATCATCATTCGAATAATGCAGATAGATATCCTTATCTACAAGATCATCTTGTAACTCAAAGACTCTGCGAATCCAGATATCCTGGGTATCCCAAAGGGTAGAAAGATCGGGTTCGTTTTTGGTTCCGAATGCGGAAACACCCGTTTTCCACGCAGCATCGTCGAATTCAATATTTTTCCATTCATCAACCACGGGTTTGTCGAAGGTATAATTACCTTCCCATTTTTCTTCATGCACCGAACGGAGGAGTGGTTTCAGTGGCAGCTTCTCCTTACCCATGTAGCGGTAGGTCTCGCCATCCACACGAATGGCTCCCAGCAAGGGGAACTCTTTTTCTGTCCAGTGACGCACCTGATCATCATAGAGATTGTTGGTGCTGTACCATGCATTGAAGTATGGGTCTACCTTCACCAGTGGATAAGAAGGAGCGCACAGATCCGTTGTGAGATAAAAAAAGGAGATCCATTGATCAGAACAAGCTTTCACATTGTTCAAACTTAAGTGAATCTAACGGCTGGAGATATTAATTCCGTCTCAATAAATAACACTGTTTAATCATTTTTTCTCTATTTTATATAACTCTCTGACCTTCTATGTTTTCGAAACGGCTCAGGTAGGCGATGATGGTTTACAAAGCATTCCAGCGTCTGTTCGGCTTTTTCAATATTCTCATACGGTAGATCTGTACCTCGATGGCATCATAAGAGTCCCCAGTATGTCATTCCGAAGAATACACGCTGGGGACACAATTATTCCATCTTGTGATTCAAATTATCACCAACATATTTCCTGGTCTTCATCCGGCACCATTGTACTTACGTTTCGTTGCATAAGCATGGTACCTTACATCTATAGGGAAACACCATCTATTCACTTGAAACATGATCTTTATACCTGTACACCATGATCAAGGTGAAGAAGTGTTTAATGATATGTGGTCTGTCGATATCAATCTCCTCTTTTATTTCATAAGAGGGTTGTCCGATGACCTCGAACTCCAAATCAGGATTCCCAGCAGTTAACTGTAACTTCCTCCTTTTCACAAACAAGCCCGTAGCTACTTCTCATCCACATAACTTATTCAGCGGATTGATATCCGGGATTCTGTTCGATTAGGTGGTTACTACCCATTGCCTGTTCTGGTATTGGAAAGCGATTGAAGTGTGCTTTGCCTGGGCCATCTGCTGGTTTATCCCACCATGCTTCAGTAGTGTACTTATCCCAACGTACCAGGTCGCTACGACGACGCCCTTCTCCAATAAATTCAATCATCCACTCGTCCAACATACGCCATTCGTCAAGGTTAGCAGAAGTTACTGGATCTGGATCACCTTCGGGGAAATAACGATTGCGTATTTCATTGATCAAACTTGCTGCTCCTTCTTTATCGCCTGAACGTAATTTACATTCAGCTAATATGTAATAGGCTTCTGCAAGCCTGAATACCGGTATGTCCGGATTGCCTCTAAGTGTTTTGTCGGCATGTGATGGTATCGGAGAAAATTTAGCAAGGCGTACTCCTGAATTTTCTTCTGCCCAACGCGCACCTTCTTTACCGTGATCTGCTTCTGCTCCTGCCTGAGGAATGATTCGTGCTATCTGATCAACCAGTACTACTACCTCTGTTGGTTTCACCTGACGATTGCCACCGTGACATGCGTTGCCGGTTACAGGGTTGATTAACTCTCCAAAGTAGAACATGCCGCGCCATTTCCCTTCTCCTTCATATGCATTGAGCTGTTTGCGTATATCTGAATCGTGAAACTTCGCAAATGGACTTCCAAGACGATAAGTGCCTTTGGAACTTGGGTTGTCGCTTCCCGGCAAATAAGATTTGCCTTCTACGTCGAGTGATGGAACAAGGGCGTATCCGTTGTTTCGGTTACCAACTTCTCCGTTATCCCAATATTCGTTCATCCCATAGTGTGATGAATGCGGACCAACGCTCCTTTGACTTATAGCATTCTGACTTGGTACTGACCAAATGATTTCGGTTGAACGATCGTTATCGAAACCAAATATATCGGTCCAGTCAGATTCAAGTGCATATTCGCCATATTTACCATTGATGATATCTTGACTAACAGCTGCTGCCTCTGCATACATGTCTTGTCTAATATATGCCTCTGCATTGAAGTATAAACGAGCCTTTAATAAAGCTGCTGCTGCCTGATTGATAGCTCCTGTTTCCTGAGCACCTAGCACCGTCTTTTTAGGGAGTTTAGGAATCGCTTCTGTCAGGAGGCTGTCGATAAATTCGAATGTTTCCACATCTGTAGCTCGTGGCTTAATATCTCCCTGCGTGGAAGTATACAGAGGTACACCTCCAAACATATCGAGTCCGAACCAGTAGAAAAATGCAGATAGTGTCTGCAATTGCATCAATACACCATCGCGGCTGCCTTCAGGAAATCCTAGTTCATCAAAATCAACATATTGGTCAATGTCATCTTTTGCACTCCATGCTTGTGCTATACCCATTGAGAAGGCTCTCCATGCATCGTAAACACCGGGGGTTGTAGGGGTGAAATCATGATGGTACATTCTTAAATAATTTCCACCGTCATACCAGTCGTTATAACGCGATGGCACCAACATTTCGTCTGTGGTGAACTCTTGCAACATGACAAAATTAGAGTGTGCCTGACCATCGGCCATGGCCCATGCCCAGTGTGTGAAAGGACGCCCCATTCGCTGGTATACCTTTTCCTGTGTATCGAAAAACAATTCGGGCGTGGATTGTGAATGGTATGTAGGTTCTACTTCACACGATTTGAAAAGGAAGGAGGCCCCGATTACTGCTATTATGATTATTAATAATTTGCTCTTTTTCATAATTGTGACTTTTAGAAGTTTAACTGAAGACCAAAAGTAAATGTTCTGGTTTGTGGATAGATACTGCCTTTTCTTTCTATTCCGGCATCCCATCCCGTAATGTCAACTTCGGGATTTAATCCGGGATAGTTGGTGAAAGTATATACGTTATCTCCTGTGAAATAGAACCTGATTGAATTCAACAGATCGGTATGATTTCTCATTGGCAGCGTATATCCTAGAGAAAGGTTCTGAATCTTGAGGAAAGTTCCGTCATAAAGGAAATAATCGCTTGGAGATGGGCGTCCTGTAATATGTCCATTCTTATCAATGGCATCATATAGCATATTGCCCTGAGTAACATTTCTTAGACCATATTCAAGCTCGATCGCATTATAAATATCAAAATCAATCCAACTTGTTAGCGTCATGTTGAAGTCCCAGTTTTTATAACCTAAATTGTGGGTCCATCCTGCCATGATAGTAGGAGTAAAGTTCTTTTGATATACACGGTCGTCAACTGTTCCATCGTCAGAAAAGATAACATTATCATCTTTGTCATATATCTGTAGTCGTCCATCTTCTACACCTGCATAACGATACATGAAGTAGCTTCCCACCTCAACGTTTTCTTCTATTCTGTGAGCATATTCAACCCAGTTGTTGATATAACCACCGTTGATATATGTTTGATCTCCCCAAAGTGAACCGATAAAGGTCCTGTTGTGAGTAAGATTTAATGAGGTGTTGTAGGACAAGTCTCTTCCTCTTACGATATCAGCACCAAGTTCTAGCTCCCAACCACGATTGTTCATGGTTCCGATGTTTTTATACATGCTTGATTCTGTATTTGGTGGTTGTGGAACCTCAACGCTGTAAATCAAACCTTCGATGTTGCGTCTGTAAAGATCGAACTTACCATACAATCTGTTGTCAAGTACAGAAAAGTCTACACCAACGTTCCACTCATGCTTTTCCTCCCAACCCAAATCTTCATTCAGATTTGTTGTTGCTCCGTAGCTCATTGCCCAGTTTCCAGTCGGCATCAACCATCTTGTATCAGAGCCATACATCCTTGCAGCATAGTTGGCAGAGAAACCCTCGTTACCCGTCACACCATAAGCAACACGCAGTTTAAGGTCATTGATCCAGTTAACATCTTTAAGAAACTCTTCATTCGAAAGACGCCATCCACCTGACAACGACCAGAAGTTACCCCATCTGTTGTTCACTGCAAACTTACTTGATCCTTCGCGTCTTGCAGAGGCGGTTGCCATATATGTATCATTGTATGAATAGTTGGCACGTATGAAATATGCCATCAGTCGCTCTGTAATATCTTTTGAGGAGCCCATGCTGGCAAGACCTTCTGTTAATCTTGTTCCTTCGCCAAGATTCCAGAACATTACGCGGTCGTTAGTGAAGTTGCCGTTACTTGCTGAAAATCCGTCACCGTTTCTTTCGAAGAAGCTGTATCCTGCAACAGTATTGACTGAATGTGGACCAAAATCGTGGATATATGAGACGTAACCGTCGGTATTAAATAGTTCGGTTTTACTGAAATTCATTTCAGCCCATCCCTTACGACCTGCTCTCAGTTCCTCCCGTGAAAACATCGAACGGTAATAGTGTCTTTCCCACTGCCTGTTTTCATAAGCAAATGTCTGTTGATATGATAAACCTTCTACTGGAAGGATATTCAATTTAAGGGATACATCGGGACGGAACCATTTATCCATGCCTTCATTGGTGATAAGTGCAGCTTCTCCAATATTGTTCATCTCGGTGTTGTCACCTGTTGTCCAAATGTTCCATCCGGTCTGACTGTTTGGGTCACGTACTGCTTGAGTGGGATTGGCACGCATAACTCCTTCAACGGAAGGGCTGCTCTGATTGCGCTTAGCCTGTCTGTAGCTCAGGTGTGATGAAATATCCAACCATCCGTCGAGTAATTTGAAGTCTGTATTAATACGTCCTGCATAATCCTGACGGTCGTCACCTCGTAAAACACCTTTGTTTTCGTCATATATTAACGATGCAAAAATACGGGCAGTTTCCTGTCCTCCTTGTAGGGTAACAATATGTCTGTTTGAAGTAGGATTGTCTCTTAATGCTTCATCCCACCAATCTGTTTCGTGCCCCTCGTCATTCTTAGCTCCTTCATAGGTTTCGATATAGTCTTTGGCATTGAGCAAATCAGGTTTGCCGAATGAGTTCTTGAAAAGCAACTCACCGGTATAACTCGCTTGTAGTTTACCGGAAGATGCTTTCTTGGTTGTAACCAATATGACTCCACCTGTGGCTCTGGTTCCATAAATGGCACCTGCAGAAGCATCCTTTAGAACGTCTATCGATTGGATTTCTTCAGCCGAAAGTGTGCGGATATCACCACCCGGCATACCATCGATCACAATTAATGGGGAACGAGATGTGTTGATTGATGCCATTCCACGCAGCTGGAATGTGTTGCCTGAGTTGGGGCTGGCATTACCTGACATTACCAAACCTGCAACTTTTCCCTGCAGTGCATTTGCAATAGAAGCACCACCCACACCTTTAGGCAGGTCGCTTGCTGATATTGAAGTGATGGAACTTGTAACCTGTCTTTTTTGCATTGTTCCGTATCCAACTACAACCAGTTCGTCCAGCAACTCTGAATCAGAAGCCATAACCACATCAATGGTTGAGCGGCCGTCAACAGGTATGATCTGTGTTACCATTCCTACATAACTGAACTGCAAAGAAGCATCAGAAGGAACATTGTTTAATGTATAGTTTCCATCGATATCGGTAATAGTGCCAATACCTGAATTATTTTCTACCATAACAGTAGCTCCTATAACTGACATGCCTGTGTCGTCAGTTACAGATCCATTTACTGTGATGTTTTGGGCAAATAACCCAAAGGATATTGTCCATAACATGGCAAACAGGTATCCTTTCCACTTGGAATTTGAATGTGTTTTTTTCATTCTTTTTTATTTATTAATTAGTAAATAATATAAATCCTCTTCTTCGGATGTACAGTTAGTTTCTATGATACTACGGTTCTCACTCTTATTCTTTGCTCCAATAATTATGCGCTTTCCATAATTTTGGTTTTGCATTTACTATTATTTTTTAACGACTTATCGCTTTTTATATTCATCTGTTATTGGTTTCTACACCTTGCAAGGGCTTCCAACTGCAATTACTCCAGAGGGTATATCCTTTGTAACGACACTTCCTGCTCCTATCTCTGAATCATCCCCGATTTTGACATTCGGTAATATGATAACATTTGCTCCTATCCATACATTATTCCCAATTGTATTTTTCCACGGTCCAAGAACGTCAAATTATGATTGGAGAAAAAAATCTCACCTATTTCAATATTTCTGCCATAATCACAATAAAATGGGAAAAAAAATAATGGGGTTGCCTTTAATTATTCCAATATTTTTTTTCAACAGTGCACCTCGTTCGTCAAATGATCTTATTGGTAGTTGGTGTATTGAAAACAAAGATGTTTACATTTTACCAGTTCTGATATTAGTTCTTCATTTTTGTTCGGATTATACAACAATCCTTTAAACGCTTTTTCTCTTTCTTTAATTGGTCCGTCGTAGTTCTTTTACTCCCAGGTTATTTTATTCCACAAATAAAAATCATACATCCTTTCACATAGGAGTCCACTTTAAATAGTGGTAATTTTAAGTTGACTCATAAAATGATTTTTTTTATTTTCACTTGCTCCCGTGTTCTATGCTATTTCGAAAACGTGAAGCTACAATCTGCCTGTACTATTAAAAACAAGCACATGCAAATTAATAAAAGAATATCAAGGATGAATGTCAAAATCATATCAAAAAATAATACTAATTACTCAAAAGTTATTCTTTAACGTGAGTTCGGGATAACATATTATCCCCAAATGGTTAATTGACTTGACTTTTCCACTTCAAATTTGATTGAAGGCTTTTTGGGAAAGAAACAATATGCCACCAATGCAGCAATTATGTTCATGA
>Ga0334901_1001086_pt1 | contig 31018 bp, 30 predicted proteins | sample GraSluR3_MG_3_FD_207216 | JGI IMG/M metagenome (GOLD analysis project Ga0334901, IMG submission 207216) | Sludge microbial communities from methane-producing bioreactor in Wageningen University, Netherlands - Granular Sludge_15_08-R3 | ecosystem: Engineered > Bioreactor > Anaerobic >... | reverse complement strand
CCTTTACGCCCAATAATTCCGAACAACGCTCGCCCCCTACGTGTTACCGCGGCTGCTGGCACGTAGTTAGCCGGGGCTTATTCCCAGGTTCACGTCATCAGACGGCCATTCCCTGCCATCCTTATTCCTCCCCCGGAAAAGAACTTTACAACCTCACGGCCTTCATCGTTCACGCGGCGTCGCTCCGTCAGACTTGCGTCCATTGCGGAAGATTCTTAGCTGCTGCCTCCCGTAGGAGTCTGGGCCGTGTCTCAGTCCCAATGTGGCCGATCGCCCTCTCAGGCCGGCTATCCATCGTCGCCTTGGTGGGCCGTTACCTCACCAACTAGCTAATGGACCGCGGACCCATCCTACAGCGGCGCCTTAGCGCCTTTCCTCAACCAAACTTGTGCTCGGTCGGTCTCATCCGGTATTACCCCATGTTTCCATAGGCTATCCCCAACTGTAGGGTAGGTTGTCCACGTGTTACTCACCCGTCCGCCACTCTAGGGAGAACCGAAGTCCTCCTTACCGTGCGACTTGCATGCTTAAAACGCGCCGCCAGCGTTCGTTCTGAGCCAGGATCAAACTCTCCGTTATATAATTCCGGCGTCGAGCGCCGGAGTTTCTTAAACTTCAAGCCTTCCCCTGTCATCTCGCTGCATAAACTCTCCAGCTTATGCTCAAACGTTAGCTTTCACTTTCGTTCGTGAATTGACTTGGAAGCCCTTACACTTCCTGAACAATTTTCATTGTTCGCGTTCAGACCAACAACCCTTGAGGGGTAATCGTCTTCACGCATATCCTTCCTTCTCTTCTCTCATATCTCTGTCAAAAAACTAGCCATTCAGGCTTGCTCCCTTCGGTATCAACCTCGGAGCGCTCGACCGTTATAACAGATTTCAAAACGAAGTGTCAAGCCTCAGCCTCCACTATTTCCGTTTTTTGTCCGTTTCGGGTAAGAATCCTCGATTTTCAATTAAGAATGCAAGGTATTCTGCCTGAGCAACGTGGTGGATACTACCTGTTTTGTTCAAACTCGTCTAGGGGTTTTTCCTGAAAAACAGAAAAAACTTGCAAGTTTTACCATATTAACGAAGTATTCTCTCTCCTAGGTTCGATACTCTTACATAATTCATGCTTATCGACTCAGATGTGATAATGATCCATCACGAAAAATTGCTGTAATGTATGTAACAAAGGAGGCTAACGATGCAATCGCTGCAAACCCAAAAAAGAGAAATACCACAGGCTCTGCCCAAATGACCCAATCAAGATTTTCACTAAGACGGAGCGCAGAGACATATGCAATTCCGAATAATCCTGAAATCGCATACAAAACAGCTTTCATTTTCCCCCATATGTTTGCAGCAACGGCCTTTCCTGTCCCCATCATCAGCATCCGAAGAAATACTATAGAGAATTCTCTCCACATAATGATAACAAAAGTCCATACTGGCATAACGCCCACACCGATAAAACAGACAAAATATGTGAGCCTGCTAAAGGTGTCGGCAAAAGGATCAAGCACTTTACCTAAATCGGTAACCAACTTAAATCTTCTAGCAATTATGCCGTCAAGCAAATCAGAAAGTTCTGTCATTGCATATAAAAGCAGCAGAAGAATCACCGAAATCAGCTGAAGGGATTCACCAAACCACTCAGGTAGAAAGAATGCAATAAAAAAGAGTGGAGCCATCACTAACCTCGAAATGGTAAGCTTATTCGGTAAATTCATCTCAGTCTCTCCCTAAATATTTTTTTGTAAGGTAGGTGCGGAAATGCCTAGCATCAAGAGAGGCCCCTGTTGCCTTTTGCAGCAGATCCTTTGGTGAATATATCGCACCATATTGCAGGACATGAGTATGCAGCCACTCTCGTATCGGTGAGAACTCTCCTGTGGAAACTACCGCATCTACATCAATTTCAGCTCGCATCACCTGAAGAAGCTGTGCACCATAGAGGTTCCCAAGAGCATATGTAGGAAAGTATCCCAATTCTCCCATTGACCAGTGCACATCCTGAAGCACACCTTCTCTATCGCTCGAAGGGCGTATGCCTAAAAGCCGATACATGGAATCGTTCCAAGCTTCAGGTAATTCCTTCACCGAAAGAGTTCCTGCAACTAATTGTTTCTCCAATTCAAATCGAAGGATGATATGGAGTCCATACGTAACCTCATCAGCATCGACTCGTATGCAGGTAGGCTTTACTTTATTTATTGCCCGATAGAACGTTTCACTATCAACTCCATCGAGTTGCAGTGGAAAAAGATGGTTCAATCGTGGATAGAATCGATTCCAAAAGACCTTACTTCGCCCAATCATATTTTCCCACAATCTACTTTGACTCTCATGGAATGCTAATGAAGCCCCGTTAGCAAGACACGTACCTCGCGTACCATCATGAGAAGCGCCCATTTCGTATAATGCATGGCCAGCTTCATGTATAGATGAATACAAAGGGCTTGTCACACTCGGTTCAGAGTAGCGTGTAGTAATGCGAATATCATCTGCACCAAGACTAATTGTATAGGGATGAGTAGCAATACCGCTGATTCCGCGAGACCAATCAAATCCCATAGCATCGAGAATGGTTTTTGAAAACGATTCCTGCTTGTCTTGCGGGTAGGAGTTATAGAGGAACGAGTCCTGGACAGCTTCGTGAGCATCACCTAATTCGCTGAGAACTTCTTGAATACCGTGTTGCATCTCGGTAAAGAGAGCATCAACTTCAGCGGTTGTGGTTCCCGGCTCAAACACATCAAGCAATGAATCATAGAGTCCATTACCGTCACTATAGCGCTGGGCCTTCTCTTGCACCATTTCAATAATCTGAGCAAGTGTCGGCTCGTAGATAGAAAAATCATCTTCACTCCGTGCCTTTGCCCATACTTGATGTGCTCTTCCAGTAAGCTCTGAAAAACGCTGAACAAAGTCGGCATCGAGCTTACGGCCGCGAACCCAGGTTCTATAATAGTTTCTCACTATTCCTTTGGTACGATCATCGAGAGCGGCATGACCTTCAGGAGTATCTGCACTTGCCCCCAATAGAGTAAGCAGTTCGCCAACTTGATCAGATGTCGTAAGTTCATGCAGCCTTTTATCTAACAAGCCTAATTGTTTAGCACGCTCCTCTACACCAGCAGGAGGCACAACCTCCTGATCCCATACTAAAACACCGCTTATATGGGATAATAGGACAGCCTCCTTATCAATTGCTTCTAATCGCTGGAAAGCCTCTTCTTGTATCATCATATCCTCCAGAGCCTATCTATAGCGATTGCTTCGACGTCACACGCTCGTTAACAAGACTCACATAAGTTGTTAGATCAATACCGTTCTCCTGTTTCCCATCACGGTACCGAACGGATACAGATTCTGATTCCTGTTCCCGTTCACCTAGAATCAGCATATGTGGCACCTTATTATTTTGTGCCTTTCTAATCTTTGCATTCATTCTATCATCGCTATCATCGAGATATGCCCTGATTCCTGCCTTTTTTACTGTTTCCAAGACCCGCTTCCCGTATTCATTAAATGGTTCAGAAACAGGGATGATACAAACTTGTTCAGGGGCCAGCCATAAGGGGAATGCACCAGCAAAATGTTCTAAAAGTACGCCGAAGAACCGCTCTATGGAGCCAAGCAGGGCACGATGTATCATATACGGTCGTTTTTCAACGCCATCAGAGTCAACAAAAGTCATATTGAATCTTTCTGGCTCATTAAAATCAAACTGTATAGTAGATAACTGCCACTCCCTTCCAATGGCATCCTTAATCTTTAAATCAATCTTGGGACCATAAAAGGCTCCGCCACCTTCATCAATACCATACGATAACCCTTCAGCCTCAATCGCTTGTTTAAGAGATTCAGTTGCTGCATCCCAACGTTCAGGTTCTCCAACACTTTTTTCAGGTCGAGTAGAAAGATACGCTTCAATCTCCTCAAACCCGAAAGAACGAAGCATAAAGAGGGAAAACCTGAGAACTTCACGAATTTCACTTTCCATCTGCTCTGGTGTACAGAAAATATGGGCATCATCTTGTGTAAATCCCCGTACACGCAGCAGACCATGAAGAGCTCCTGCCTTTTCGTACCGATATACCGTACCTAGTTCAGCCCATCGGAAAGGAAGTTCCCGATATGAGTGCTTTGAATTCTTGTAAATCATGATATGGAATGGACAGTTCATTGGTTTTGCGTAGTAATCGGCCTTATCCATCTCCATTGATGAGTACATGCTTTCCTTATAAAACCCAAGATGTCCAGAGGTCTCCCACAACCATGCTTTTCCTACATGTGGTGTGTATACCATTTCATACCCGTTGGCATAATGCTGATCTTTCCAGAAGTTCTCAATTGCCATACGAATCCGTGCTCCACGAGGATGCCAATATACTAACCCTGGCCCTGCCTCTTCATGGAAGCTGAAGAGATCCAACTCTTTTCCAAGACGACGGTGATCACGCTTTTCAATTTCCGCAAGCTTCTGTAAGTAGAGACGTAAATCTTTTGGATTATCCCATGCAGTTGCATAAATGCGGGTAAGCATTGGATTCGTCTCTTTCCCTCGCCAGTAGGCCCCAGCTGTATTCAACAACTTAAAAGATTCAGGATTTAGCTCTTTAGTTGATGATACGTGCGGACCACGACAAAGATCGGTAAAACCTCCCTGATTGTAGAGCGAAACCTCTTCATCCTCTGGAATGGCACGAATCAACTCTTGCTTATACACTTGATCGGCAAAGAGTTTCTTTGCTTCATCTCGAGAGACAACAATTCTCTTAAATTCCTTGTCTTCCTTGATAATAGCCTTCATTCGTTCTGTAATTTCGTTAAGATCATCTTCTGTAAGAGCTCTTGGTAGATCAAAATCATAATAGAATCCATTTTCAATAGAGGGACCAATCGCAATTTGTGCTTTTGGGAACATCTGCAATACGGCTTCAGCCATCACGTGGGACATTGAGTGTCTCACTCGATCCAATCTATCATGGGTATGTTCTTTTTGTGCCATACATTCTCCTTTGTGCCACAAGGGCATCCACTATATACCTATAAAAAACGCCCCCATAATCTCCTCCCACCAACACATACCATTACTGGCACGTTCCTTGGTAAGGACGAGAACATGGAGGCCATGTTTCCGCGGTTCCACCTTACTTCCTGCAACAACTCTACTACGCTGTTACAAGCACTCATTCATCCCCACTGCACAGGGGCCAGCGGTAGGCCTACAAGCTATACATTCGACCTACGGCTCAGGAGTGGTGTTCACCGGGTGCTGCCAGATGCCTCTCACCCAACCGCACATGCGGAAGTGCATCCTCTCACAGACAACAGGAACCAGCTACTCGTCTCCCTCATCGCCACTAAGTTAATAGTGTGTATGATTTCAATTTATGTCAAGCATCCGGGTAAATTCGACTTACAATCTGAGCAGCCTTTTTAAGAAATTCGACATCTTCTGAGGAAAATCGATTTACTTGCGGGCTGTCGACATCGAGCACGCCATGAATTATCGAACCAGCTTCAAGCGGAACCACAACTTCACTTCTACTTGCTGCATCACAGGCAATGTGTCCAGGGAACTGACGCACATCAGGTACTACCATCACCTGTTTCTCTTTCCATGCTGTACCACAAACCCCTTTACCAAATGCGATGGTCGTACAAGCAGGACCTCCTTGAAACGGTCCCAAAACAAGCTCTGGAGAGCCCTTTTCTTCATCTACAAGGTAAAACCCAAGCCAGTTGATGGAGGGTAAGCAAGCAGCAAGAAGTGCACTTGCATTTGCAAGTGAGGATATACGTCCTAAGAGGGAGGAATCGTTATACTCCAGCAATGCTTCAAGTTGTACAAGTGCAACATTATATGATAATTGTTGGTCACTTCCCCTTTGGTTACGAACCATCCTAATTGCCCCCTAATGGTTTTGCTCCCACTGTAGCGATATTAACGCCTCGACGCAAGCGTTGTGCAATTTTCGGATTAACCAGCACCCCAGGGCCGGCAAGGCACCCACCTTCACAACACATGACTTCAATCAAGTTTGCCTCTGGTGGTCGTTTTGTCCAAGTCTTCATTATTCGAACAGTTTTTTTATCGATTCCCTCAATATGCATCGTACTAATTGGACTCCTTGAACGTCTTACAACGGAACGTGCTACTCCTTGCGGCAGAGCAAATTCTCGACAATCGGCAAACTGCGCGGAATCAATAGGTTCGGGAGCCGCTGGCATCTCTTTTATGTCGATATCGCGTGCGACGAACAGAGAAGCGAGTTCAGCAAATGTAATTACTGCATCAATAGATGCAATTTGTGCTGCCTCCACCTTCTTCGCTAGACACGGTCCTATAAATATTAATTTTGCATCAGGTCTCTGCTCGATACATAAATCTGCAGTATAGGCCATGGGTGAAAGAGCCTTAGAACGGTACTCAGAAAGTGTATCAACATGCTTATCTACCAGTTGCATATAGGCGGGACAGCAACTTGTGGTCATGAAAGGAGCTCCAGCAGTAAGTCGTTCCTGAATTTCGTGAGCTTCGTGTTCCGCAGTTATGTGAGCCCCCTGTGCGACCTCTACTACATCACTAAATCCAAGAGCAAGTAGCCCTGAAATTATTTGCGATAATGACCCCGGAAACTGACCCTCAATAGCAGGTGCTATCATCGCAACGACTTCATCTTTTTCAGATAACATCTTGGCTACCTGCAAAAGTGCACTCCTTTCCGCAATTGCCCCAAATGGACACGAACGGGAACAATGCCCACAATGAATACACTTATCACGATCAATTTCTACAACCCCTCGAGCATTCTTATGAATAGCATCGACTGGACACGCTGCTTCACAGGGTACCGGAACATGAATTACCGCATGAAACGGACAAACATCGAGACACTTCCCACAGTTGATGCATCGATCTTCGTTAATTTTTGCTCGTCCATTAATAAAAACGATAGCCTCTTTTGGACAGTTGGCCATACAAGGGCGTGCAAAACAACCTCTACAGGAATCAGTAATTATATATTGTTCATCTGGACAACTACCACAACCTGGAGTAATGGTAGTGAGTGTAGGGAGAATAGATGGTGTTTCCTCTAAAGCCTCTTTCACGTACATCTCCAATGTCTTAAATTCATCGTCATCATCCACGATATCCACACCTAATAGTGCCATAATCCGATATCTGACCATAGCTCGTTCCTTATATACACAGCACCGGTTTGGTTCTCTATCTCTTGGTATGATTTTTATGGGCAGCGTATTCACAACAGATTCAAGATTTCCTGCGAAGAAAGCCTTCAATACTTCAGAATCAATCCTTCGCTTCATAAGTGTGTATTGATTATTAATTTCAAGCATTGGCAGCCTCCTCAATCAATTCAGCGAGTCTCTTTTGAGTCACATTCGGATACACAATTCCTGCAACCTCAACAAAGGGAGCTTTCCAATGGGGATCGTCAGTCTTGCATTGAACTAGACAAGAAGAGCCTTCAATATCGCAAGAATCAAGTAGTTGGGGATCAAGAAAATCTTCATATAACAACAAGTCAGCACCACCCTGAACAAAACAGGCAGTTCCCACACAAATTCGCACCTTAATTTTTTTCCGTGCCATATATAGCCTCCCAGACTTTCTTTAATCATATGTATTCAAGTATAGTCTCTTTTAAATAGACTTGCTCTAAAGCCTGTCTCATTCTGCTTATGATAGTTCTCCGAATCCCAATTTCTACAGGTATGTTTGGATCCTGATGTGCCTCATTTATTTTAGTTCCCACAATAAAAAATACCTGGTCGCTATCGTGAAGCAGAGAAACATAGCGTCTCACTGCATCGTTTGGCATAGTATGAAGTGGGGTCTTTTCTTCCAATGCAGCAGCTACCTTTCCCAACGTGAGCATTCCTTCTGTTACCAGATCAATTCCATCCATTGTTGAGGCAGGCGGAACTCCCGCTGACCAGGAGGAGAGATCAACAGAAACTTTTTTCCCCAGCACTCTCGAGACAATCTGTGCAGTAGTCCCTCCCGATACAATCTTCTTCCCATCAAACTGTTCTATGGTACGTGCAAGGTTATTATCTCTCTCTTTTGTATATGGAGGACCGGTTACCACAAGGGTTCTTCTTGGCCGACGAACATACACTACTGCACATGTGATATCATCCTTTGCTGAATAGCTATCTAATGCATAGGCTTTTCTCACAATAGCAGCAGAAAGTTCTCGTGAAGAGATATGAGGATTTTTCATGATGATGTCGGAAATGAATTGACTTACTCCTGCGGTTCTCCAACCAAGGGGAAAACTTTTCCCCATACCTGATTGAGTTACACCATCAGTGAACATAACAAGACGATCGCCCATTCCCAGTCTAAAAGATGATTGCCGAACTACCTCCTCTTTAAAAGCCCCGTCTCTATGGAGATTAATTGTATTTACGTCAAGAACCTGTTTCTCTGCATCAGAAAAGTGTAGTGCTGGAGGATTATCATATTCAATTAGCTGAACATCAATTTGATTTTCCTGAGCAAATCGGATATCGGCAATGGTGAATGTAGAGTAACTGATTTTCCGTTCATTACATACTGGGAGCGTATTCATGATAATTTTTGCCGATTTCGTTAAATGCATAGGGCTAAAAGAGAGTTTATGAGCCATATGTGCAGTCAGAGTTGCGAGCACATTTGCTTTTACCCCACTCCCCAATCCATCGGACAACGTACAGACAATCTGATTGGATTCAGAATGTTTAGATTGAAGAAATACATCCCCACCAATTTTTTGTCCCGATTTATAGGTCTGGTGATAATCTACATCAATAAAAATATCTTTCACAAATATGACCTCTGATCGGAATCAGGGAGGAAACCATCACTTGAGCCTCCGTTTGGGACTTGGAATGCGTCAACTAATGAGTTTAACATAATCTCTGTCTCTGCAGCGTTTTCACCAAGAAGCGAAGCTATCTGCTGTACCGTCTCTAAACTTTTTTGGATTACAGCATCTGCTTTTTTCACTACGGTCTCTCTTCGAATAGTTGGAGTAGTAATATCCTGAAACATCGCCCCAACGAGACGATGATTCTCAATGGTGAAGAAAGTCACTTTCAGGAATTTCCCCTTATAGTGAAGACGATACTGTCCCGAGCACCCGGGATTATCAAATTGTTGTGAAAATTCTCCATGAAAGGGAACAAACCGCTTGAGAGGGAGCCCTACGACACGTTCAACGGCAACTTCCCCCAGTTCGCCGTCGAGATCGGCAAAGAGCATCAAAAACGAACTATTGCAATCTGCTATGTTCAAATCATTATCGACAATAACGACACCCATGGGTAAGGTTCGAAGCAGTACATCAATTTTACTCTGTGCAAGTTTACGCATTTTTGTTACACACATTTCCGGTTCAGCCATTCCCTCAAGATATGCAGTAGCCATATCTCGACACGAATTATACCCACACCCACCACAATTCAGTTCATCGGCAGGATCACTCTTACCTAAGGAAATAAGTGCCTGTGAAATGCTTTCTTCTGTGGCAAATGGTGTTACATGTAACAAAGTGCTCGTAGCTGGATTATGCCTAGTATATGGGGTATGAAGAAGTGCATATCCATTTAGGATAATCTGTTCAACAAAATCTTTTGGAGGAGTAAATAACAATTCAGAGCTACGCAGTCTCGTAAGTGTGAATCGTGAGGTAGAAGTCTTACTTACTGCTGAAGATCGAAAGTGAGACTTGCCTGGACCATTAATGCAACCGCCCTCACAATTCAATAATTCTAAGAACGGTATTGATTCTTGTGATATGTCCTGTCGTGCATGAGTCTGTAAATCATTGAGTGTTTCCATAACGTATCCCACACCCGATACTGAAACAGCCAGATCTTGAAACACCTGTTTGCCAATGCCAAACGATGCCACCATTCCTCCCTCTATAGGGTATAAAGTACTCTCTCCTGCACATGCAGGTATCATAGAACCTACTGTATGCTCATTCACATCCGTTTCCTGTATATGATTCAGATCAATGTTCTCATCTATAAACCAATTTCGTAATTCCCTAAATGTAAGGGCTACATCAGGAAACCCGGGATTCTGGTCTGCCTCCACTTTTTTAGCGATACACGGTCCCACAAAGACAATCCCAATATCGTCTCCATAGAGGTGACGTAAATAGGCACTGTGACATTGTAAAGGCGAAGGTATAGGTGAAAGTTTATCAATGAGTTCTGGATGATATCTATAAACTAGTTCTACAACCGAAGGGCAAGCTGTAGAGATATAGGAATACTCACCATGCCTCTGGAGATGGAAATCAATTGCTGCAGAGACTAAAGCAGCTCCGATTGCCGTCTCAGAGATATCGCTGAATCCAAGAGAACGGAGAGCTACGAGTACGGCTTCGGGTGTGTTTGAAAATTCAGAGGCATATGAGGGGGCAAGTGAAACGATAACTCGCTTTCGCGTTCGTATAAGGTTACGTGCTACCATTACATCGTCGCGAATCTTCTTTGCATGAGAAGGACAGGTATCAACGCACCGACCACACGAGATACAACGATCTCGTATCACCACTGCCCGAGCATCTTTTACCTGTATTGATTTCACAGGACAAGCACGAACACACTTATAACAGTCCCTGCATTCGGTAAGTTCTGTATAGATAGGATAGAGTTTAGGATTTCCATTACCCATAGCATGGTTCCTTTCCCTGTAATGCAGCCTCAATGAGAATTACCACAGTCTCTGGGCGAACATGCTTATGCAGTACGCCTCCAATTCTTATATTTGGCCCTTCAGAGCAGGTACTTAGACAAAGATGCCCCGACAGTTTTACTTGATCAGTGAGTTTATTTGATTCAAGATAGGCCTCGATATGCTCAAGTGCCTGAGCATTTCCCCTAGCAAAACATGAGCTTCCCATACACAATTCCACTTCCAATATATTCATGCCAATAAGATATATAATTATCGATATGTTGTCAATTAATATCCCCAGCTGAATAATTATTTTTAAACAACTGGGGTATATTGTATGAATATTATGCTATTGGTCACATTAATTTGCTATAATTCGTCATTATTCCCACATCTGTCAGATAATCGATTGCACTTTGCCGACAACACAGCAAAACTGGTTGCCAAATCGGTTCTCTGTAAGACCACATTCGAAGGGAGACGAAGATCTTTAGGAGCAAAGTTCCAAATTGCCCGAATGCCGGCATCGACCAAAGTATCGGCAACTTCTTGAGCTGCTTCAGCAGGAACCGTGATTACCGCAATATGTATATGATGTTCAGTAACAAAATTTTTTACATCGTCCATGGGGTATACGACCGTTTTCCCAATAGGCCGGCCAAATTTTTCAGAGTCCTTGTCGAATGCAGCAACTATACTCAAACCATAGCTTGCGAATCCTTCGTATCGAGATAGAGCGACACCCAAGTGCCCTGCCCCAATAAGAATTGCATCGGTCGCAGTGTCCCATCCTAGATTCTGCACAATAGCATTGATAAGTGCATCAATTTCAAATCCAACCTTAGGCTTTCCCTCTACACCCGTACCAGCCATATCTTTACGGACTTGTATAGCGGTAAGCCCAAGTTCCCCTGCAAGTTTTGTAGCAGATATCCACTGCTGACCTTCATCTTTATACTGTCGTAATAACCGCAAGTATGATGGAAAACGTTTAATTGTGGGAATGGAAATCATGCACCCCTCCTCATTTCAAGATTGATCATCGGGAACCAGTGTTCCGACAGAATCTAGTACCAAAGCCGGTCTAAAAGCAAATCGTTCTGGAGTATCTTTATCTGAAACACCCGTGAGCACAAGAATTGGATCTATACCACTCTCTATACCACTTACAATATCGGTATCCATACGGTCACCGATAATTGCGGTATCTTCACGCTTGCACCCAAGACGTTTCAGAGCTTGTCTCATCATAACCGGGTTAGGTTTTCCAACAAAATAGGGTTCAACCCCCGCAGTCTTTGCGATAGGTAGAATAAGCGATCCGGTTCCGGGAACTATGCCTCCCTCTGTTGGTCCGGAGGTGTCGGGATTAGTTCCTACGAGTCGTGCTCCATTTCGTACTAACTGAACTGCTCGAATTACCGTGTCATAGTTGTAGGTTTTGGATTCTCCTACAACCACATAATCAGGATTCATCTCATTCATCGAATACCCAACCTCATACAACGCATGTATAAGACCGGCCTCACCTATTACATAGGCAGTACCGCCAGGTATTTGTGTTGAAAGAAACCCCGCTGTAGCTAATGCAGATGTATAGAAATGTTCAACTTCCAAATCAATACCGAGTCGTTTCATCTTCTGCTTAAGTTCTATTGGAGAACGCTCACTTGAGTTAGTAAGAAAGAGAAAACGTTTCTGCTCGTGTTTCAGCCATGCAATAAATTTTTCCACTCCTGGCAGTAGTCGATTTCCGTGATAAATTACACCATCCATATCACAGATAAAAGCCTGTTTTTCACGCATGTTATCGAGTACAAGTTCAGAGGAGCAGTATCGCTCCAAAAAATCACGCATTACTCCCTACCTTTAGTGCTTCATACACCGATTCAATATCCTCCGGGGGTGTGGATGTCCCTGCGGTAATACCCACACGATTATATGAATATATGTTTAAAGGAATTTCGCTTGCTTGTTCAATATGCCACACTGGGAGCCCCCTATGTTCAACGAGCTTTGCCAACGCAGCAGTGTTTGCACTCATTTTCCCCCCTACAACAATAACCGCATCTACCTTATCGCACAACTGATTTATTGCTTCATGTCTTCGCGATGTTATTGGACAGGGACGGTTTCCAATTTTTAAGCGGTCTCCATATCTTTCCTGCATGCGACTTTTTATTTGGTCATACGCTAATTGAGGGAAGGTTGTCTGGACCATGAGCAGTACATCTTGGTTCTCAAATGGGGGTAGGGAGTCAACAACATCAACAGTATCCACTATGGTCACGGGGATAATCTTCTTGCTGCTGTTATATACATTCGTGAGAGCCTTCACTTCACTATGACCAGCTTGTCCAATGAGAACCACCTGACTTGAGGGCTCACTCGTCCGAATAATTCGCTGTGAATAGGCTACAGTTCCGCACGTGCCGTCAATAAGCTTAAAGCCTGCCTGCTCAAACTTTTCACGTAAAGGATCACCAATTCCGTGAGCACGTATGAGGGCAACTCCCGGGGGACCATCATCGGGACCCTCTATACGTCGCATACCGGCAGTCGAGAACTTATTTACCACGTGTGGATTGTGGATGAACCATCCGATTGAATAGGCCGGAAGCCCTGATTCTCGTGCAATGCGTAGACAATCATGTGCAAGGTTAATTACATGTGCAACGCCATTGCAATACCCCATGATTGATGATTTTTCCAGAATCATTCAAGCTTCCTCCTGAAACAAGCAGGCCGCCACCGTAGTATACTCCACGAGGCGGCCCGAATATTTACATACTTTCGTTCCCTATTTTTTCTGCTTGCGCTTACCTTTCAGTTTACGCTCAGCTGTAGGAATATCAACTTCTTCAACTTCATGCTTCTCTGCAGCAACGTCCATGCTTTCAGGAACTGGAGCTTCTACAGCAACAGTCTTCCCAACATGCTTATTGTTCGTAATCCACAAGAGCAAAGAGGGAGCTAGGAAGTTACATGAATAAGCTCCAACTACAATACCAAAAACCATCTCAATTGCAAACAACTGAATTGCTCCTGAAGCAAGAATTGCCAGCGGAAGAATTGCTAAAGCTGTTGTAAGAGATGAGAAGAGCGTACGAGATAACGATTGCGAAACACTCGTATCAATCAGCTTCATCATAGAAAGATCTTTAAGCATAGGACGATTTTCACGAATTCGGTCGAATATTACAATAACGTTATTTAAGGAGTACCCGATAATTGTGAGAATTGCAGCAATAGTAGTTGTAGATACTTCTAATCTAAACAGAGTGATAAACCCGATAAGGAGAACAGTGTCATGTACCAACGTAATGATTGCTGCGAGTGCATAAGCCAATTTAAAGCGGAACCAGATGTACAGAAGGATCAATGCAATAGAAACAATTACTATTAGAATTGAACCAGAAACCAGAGTAGATGAATATTTTGGTCCAACAAAGTCTGATTGAAGAATAACGACTGAATCGGATCCAAATGCTGCCTTCAGCGATGTCTCTACTTGAGATGCAATTCCTTCTTCTGTGAGATTTTCATCATTAGCTAGGCGTAATTGAAAGACCTGCTTAAAATCATCTCCCACTACCTGTACCTGAGCACTCTCTCCTAAAGCTTCACGCATTTCATCAATGGTAACATAGCTTGATACACCCGTATTTGCACTATTCAGGATGAAAGGTGTTGTTGATAACGTTGCAGGGAGACCAAAACCTGTAATAAGTGCAGCTGTTTCGAGTGAGGCATCTATAGCAGTGGCAGAAACGCCATTAACTGACGCTGAAATCGCATGAGCAACATCACCAATAGTCGGATATTCTGAAGGGGTGAATTCATGATACGTTGCACCCGAGGAATCGCGGACAACAAGTGTCACCACACCACTAGTTACATTGAGAGAGACAGCATCTTCCCCTTCATAGGTGAGGGAAATTGCTGCAGGAGCAATTTGGATACGCTGAGAGAATCCACTCTGAAAATCAATTCCTAGATTGAATCCACCAAAAGCAATATATGAAACCAATCCAACTAACAAGAGAAGAATGGAAACTCCAACAGAAATAAATCTAAATTTTGTGATTGGATAAATATTTTTTGCCATGATTACTTTTTCCTCCAGCTAATGCTCAGCCGAGGATTTTTCCCGGAGAGGACTGTATCGTACATCAACTTGACCACAAAGAGTGCATTGAACATAGAACTGACAATACCGACGGCGAGTGTGTTTGCAAAGCCCTTAATTGATCCTGATCCGAGCTGAGAAAGTACTAGTGCCGCTATGATTGTAGTTACGTTAGCATCCATTATCGTCCAGAAGGCTTTCGCGAATCCAGCCTTCACCGAAGCTTCAGCACTTTTCCCATATGCGAGCTCTTCCTTAATTCGTTCCAGGATGATGACATTCGCATCAACAGCCATTCCTACAGTAAGTACCAAACCGGCAATACTGGTAAGTGTAAGGGTGAGATTGAAGGCAGACAGAACAGCTAGAAGGATAACCAGATTGAACAGCAGTGCAAGGTCGGCAATAATACCGCTACCTTTGTAAATCACAACCATGAATACAAAGACAAGTGCCAAACCAATGAGAATTGCTACTAAACCAGCTTGAACAGTGTCTTCACCAAGAGATGCACCAACACCCTGCTGACTCACAACAATAAGTTCAATCGGCAATGCAGCAGTCTTTAATACAACAGAGAGGTTCTGAGCTTCATCAAGACCAAACCCGGTAATCTGAACGCTATTCCTGATTGGCTCGGTAATGGTTGCCATAGCCTTTACTTTGCCATCCTGCACCACAGCCATGAGCTCTCCGGTATTGGTAGAAGTCAGTTTGTAGAACAATTCTCCACCTGTACTATCAAGTTCAAAATTTACTGTTGGCTGGCCAGTAATCGGATTGGTTCCCACAACGGCATTTGCAATGTGAATTCCATCCAACCCGATTTCTTCATTCATTACCACATAGCTTGAGAGTTCATCCAGGCCATATTCATCATTCACATAATAAGCTGAAGCAATCTTTCCTGCTGGCAGGAATTCCGGTTGCTTAATCTGTCCACCATCTGTAAACACTTCACCTGGATTTTCTGAATAATAAGTATCTAATTCATCAGTGAGTTCACGGTCAACAATCTGAAAGGTCAGAGAGCCCTTACCACGAAGGAAAGAATTCACTCGTTCGGGATCAGCCGCACCAGGAATTTCTATGAGGATCTGATCTGAGCCCTGAATGCGAATATCGGGTTCTGTTACACCAAACTGGTCGATACGTTCGTTAAGAATTGCAATATCTTCCTGGAGGAGGGCTGTTACCTCTGCACCAGATAATCTTGTTCCCGATTTTTCTTCATAAGCAGCAACATCTGCCTCTAGAAGAATACTCATACCACCGCGCAAATCAAGTCCAAGCTGTAATACTTTGCCACTCAACGTCTTGATTTCCAGTAATTCAGAACGATAATGATTCTCTATTGCACTGAACAAATCCTGCTCAGTGTAGAAACCGCGAAATACCGATTCAACGGTCCATGATCGCGGCGTATCCCGCTTCATATCCTTATAATTATCCTTAGCTATTGAGACAAGGAAATTATATTCGTTAGGAATCAATGCAGATGGATCTGAGGAAATTAAGCTGTTTAACTCCCGCAAATCTCTCGTTGCACGACCTTGTGCGTACTCTCGAATCTGGACCATAGAGCCAGTCGCAAGATCTTTAGTCTCCTGTGGTACAAAAGCGTACCATTTGATGGTTGGGAAGAGAAAAACCCCACACATAACCACCACCAGGAGAACGATGAACAATCGCCCTCGTTTTTTCATGATGCTCTCCGTATGATATCGATGTCTTTACTTGGTTTCTTTCGTATCTTTTGGCTCTTCAGCTGGTTCCGGAGTCTCTTCAACAACAACAGCATCCTCAACAGGTTCTGCCTTTGATGAAGCACCTCTTTTTTTCTTTGCTGGAGCTTCAACTGTCTCTTTCTTCCCATCAGCTTTCTCTGTCTTGGTTGTCTTTGCAGACGCACCATTTTCAGCTTTTCTGTCAAGGATTTGAGCAATTGCATTCTTTGTAAACTCAATTCTGGTGTTGTCGTCAACTTTAACTACAACAGTAGTTTCCTTAACAATGACAATAGTGCCACGAATACCACCGATTGAGACTACCTTATCTCCCTTTTTCATGGAAGCGAGCATGTTTTTTGTCTCTTTGTCGCGTTTCTTCTGTGGTCTGATTATCAGGAAATAGAAAATTAAGATGATAAGACCAAATGTGATAAAAGTTGTGGTCATGGAGCCCGAGGAACCAGTTGCGGTACCCTGAGTTCCCATGCTTGTAAGCAATGCATTCATACTAATATAACCTCTCTATAGGGTTTGAAAATTTACGTACCGCTTAACGTACCATGTTACCCTTACAGTAGTCAAGTTTGCTATCTTATACAGAACACGGACGCATATTTCTCTGTCACGTTTGAACTTTGCATACTAAAAGTGGATTCCAGGAGCCCTGGAATCCACTGTATAGATTCAATTAAATCAGTTCGGACTTACATCATGCCGCCCATACCACCCATGCCGCCCATACCGCCACCAGCTGGTGCTGAAGGTTCGTCGGAAGGCAAGTCAGTAATGGAACACTCTGTGGTGAGAATGAGTGCAGCAATTGATGCGGCATTCTGCAGTGCACTTCGTGTTACCTTTGCCGGGTCTGTAATTCCAGACTCAAACATATTCACCCACTCCATCTTTGCAGCATCGAATCCTCTATCGGCCTTCTCATGTTTTGCCTTCTCAGCAATGATAGAACCATCAAGACCGGCGTTTTCTGCAATCTGACGAATAGGCTCCTCAAGAGCTCTTCTTACAATTTTGTATCCGATAACCTCTTCCTCGGTGAGACCAGAAAGATTCTTGCTTTCAAGAGCTTTCACAGCCTGAATCAGTGCAACACCGCCACCAGCAATAACACCTTCTTCAATTGCAGCACGAGTGGCAGAGAGTGCATCTTCAACTCGATGCTTCTTCTCTTTCAATTCAACCTCAGTAGCTGCTCCGACATTAATAACTGCAACACCGCCAGCGAGTTTAGCGAGTCTTTCCTGCAGCTTCTCTCGGTCGTAATCACTTGATGTATCCTGAATCTGAACCTTGATTTGACTAATTCGATCCTTAATGTCGGACTGCTTTCCTGCACCATTAATAATAGTTGTGTTGTCTTTCTCAACTTTTACAGTCTTTGCACGACCCAACTGAGTAATATCAGTATTCTCAAGCTTGAGACCAATCTCCTCAGAGATCACCTGTCCACCGGTGAGAATAGCGATGTCTTCAAGCATTGCCTTTCTTCGATCGCCAAAACCTGGAGCCTTCACGGCAACAGCAGTCAATGTACCACGAATCGTGTTTACGATAAGGGTTGCCAAGGCTTCTCCATCAACATCCTCTGCAATAATGAGAATGGGCTTTCCTGCCTGAGCGACTTTTTCCAGAACCGGAAGCAAATCTTTCATATTAGAGATTTTTTTGTCATAAATAAGGATGTAGGGATCCTCAAGAATTGAGACCATGGTGTCCCTGTTTGTTGCAAAATAAGGAGAAAGATATCCACGATCAAACTGCATCCCTTCCACAAAGTCGGTGGTAGTCTCAATGGTCTTGGATTCTTCGACGGTTATTACTCCATCCTTTCCAACTTTTTCCATTGCATTTGCAATTTCATCGCCAATTTCTCGATCGTTGTTTGCGCTGATTGTGGCAACCTGAGCGAGCTCTTCTTTGTCTTTAATCATTTTTGCCTGACGTTTCAGCTCTTTAATAGTGTCTTCAACAGCTTTATCGATTCCTCTTCGGATTCCCATTGGATTAACACCCGCAGCAACACTCTTCATTCCCTCTTTGGTAATTGAGTATGCAAGTACTGTTGCTGTAGTAGTACCATCACCAGCAACATCATTTGTCTTTGTTGCTACCTCTTTGAGTAATTGAGCACCCATGTTTTCGAATGGATCTTCCAACTCAATTTCACGAGCAACAGAGACTCCGTCTTTTGTTACCGTCGGTGCACCAAATTTCTTGTCAATAAGAACATTTCTTCCTTTTGGTCCGAGTGTTACCTTAACGGCTCGAGATAGTTTCTCAACACCTTGAACCAGAGCCCTCCGGGCTTCCTCATTAAACTGTAGTTGTTTTGCCATAGTGTACCCCTCACTTGTATGTGTAATTCTATTTTCTTATTCAGCCTTTGACCAGGCATAGGTGCAGAACAATCAGTACTGTCCTATCACCGTTATGTAACATACAAATAAAATTGCTGAACAGCAACAGCAATTTACAAAAAATTATTTCATAAGGCAACTTCACTCTCTCTATACATTTTATTCCTTCCATGGCACAGTCTCGCCATGGATAAAAACAGGACATTTGCTCACGGTGCAGCACTCGTCACTATCATTATTTGGGGGACGACGTTTATTGCAACAAAGATACTACTCTCTACATTCACACCAATAGAAATATTGTTAATCCGTTTTGTTATGGGCTATATCGGGCTTACACTTTTAGATTTTCTATTACATCGTAAGAATCAAAAAGTAAAACCTGCAGTTCGCCAGGAGTTGCTGTTTGCCGGTGCTGGTCTCACCGGTGTCGTCATGTATTACCTCTTAGAGAATATTGCACTCACTATGACCTACGCTTCAAATGTTGGAATTCTTGTTTCGGTAGCACCGCTCACCACAGCACTGCTAGCCCCTTTATTCATGAAAGAAGAACCAGTGAGGGTACGACTGATATTTGGTTTCATCATAGCCTCATTCGGGGTTGCTCTCGTAATGTTCAATGGTTCAATCAATGTGCGGCTATCGTTGCGAGGAGATCTCCTTGCACTCAGCTCAACACTTGGGTGGGGTATCTACTCGATACTCCTAAAAAAAATTGATACCAGTCGATACAGCGTACTCACCTATACAAAGAAAATATTTTTGTATGGTATTCTCTTTATGACTCCTTTCGCTCTCAGAAGTAAGCTCTCCTTTTCACTTTCCGATTTTTCACTTCTTCACACAGCTCTCCTTACCTTCCTTGGGTTGGGGGCAAGTGCTGCCTGTTTTGTGAGTTGGAACCATGCTGTTCGAGTGCTTGGCGTTTTTAAAACAAGTGCCTACATCTATCTCACTCCTTTAGTCTCATTATTTACAGCAGCTATGGTGTTGCAAGAACCGGTTACCATAGTGGCTGTATCTGGGTGCCTTTTAATACTGATAGGACTCTATCTCTCTGAAAAAAAATCTTCATCGGGTATACGAATATCCTCTGTAACAACCGAAACTGCTCCATAAGATGTACACTGTAGTTTTTCAGAAATACTTGCCTTTACCCGCTGACGTTGGTATGGTCTACTAATATATTAATTGAGAGGAAGTATATGTACACATACAGAAAACGAATTCTTTTCGTTGCAATAGGAATCCTTGTGAGTCTTAGTTTATTAACAGGGGCAGGCAACGCAGAGCAAAAGACACAACAACAAACAGAACAAGGGTTACACGAGTTTTGGACTATGACCTTACAGGGTGAAGAGGTAACTCAAGAGATATTCGCTCCCTATACATTAACGATGATCAACGTATGGGCTACTTACTGCCCTCCTTGTCTACACGAAATGCCTGCACTAGCTGAACTGCAAAAAGAATATAAGGATAAGGGTGTGAATATTATTGGAATTGTCAGCGATATTAACGATTTTTCAAATCAAGAAGCTGTTACTCAGGGACTTATGACTGCAAATTATATCATTCATGAAACAGGTGCGCATTATATGCACTTACTGCCTTCGGAGGACTTATACAATCTTCGATTAAAAAATTTGCAAGTTGTTCCTGAAACCTTTTTTGTTGACAGCCGTGGTACTATTGTGGGAGAAACTATACAAGGGGCACGAGATAAATCGGCATGGACAAGCATAATAGAAGACACATTGAAATTAGTCGAATAGCGAGCATCATCCTCATTGGGGTTGGTCTGATGGCTATGATTGTAGGAGTATTTCAGGGTGAGGCTCAGATTGTCTTTAAAAAGGCGACACTGATTTGTTTGGAGTGTATTGGTCTTGGCTAAAATACCTTTGAAACAACATGACCGACTTCGCAGCATCATACAGTTTCTTGTAGCCGTAGTTTCTAACGCCTACGTCGTCGGCTTCCTCGAGGGGAATATCTATAAAGGTGGGTCTAAGGCTTTTTGTGTTCCAGGACTTAATTGTTATGCCTGTCCAGGAGCCTTGGGATCCTGCCCCATCGGATCACTCCAAGCAGTAATTGGAACACGAAATACATACTTTTCCTGGTACACAGGAGGGTTTCTTGTGGCAGTTGGGGCTCTACTAGGCCGCTCTGTATGCGGTTGGCTTTGTCCCTTTGGGTGGCTTCAAGACCTTTTGCACCGAATCCCGATACCAAAGAAGTGGAAACGAAAAAGAAGTCTACCCGGAGAGAAGTATCTTTCTCGTTTCCGGTATGTAGTGTTGGTAGTATTCGTAATCATTCTGCCGATTTTTTTAATCGATTTCGTGGGACAGGGAAGTCCCTATTACTGCTCCTGGATTTGTCCTTCTGGAACATTATCCGGACTCATATTACTTGCTGGTAATCCTGGTTTAAGAAGTATTGCAGGTTGGTTATTTGCGTGGAAGAATGTCATCCTTGTTGTGACCGTTCTTACCTCCATAATTGTGTATAGACCATTTTGTCGATATGTATGTCCTCTTGGAGCCATATATGGATTGTTCAATCCAGTCTCGCTGTATCGTTTGAAAGTTGATAAGGAGACTTGTACTACCTGTGGGGTGTGTCAGCGTGTGTGTAAACTCAACATCCCCGTATTTGAGACGCCAAACAGTACTGCCTGTATTCGGTGTGGAGACTGTATTGCTGCTTGTCCGCATTCGTCCATTTCGAGTGGGTTCATTAGCAAAAGAAAAACTACAGAGACTCAACCAGAGGCTTGAGAATCTCAGGCAATGATCTCTTTCCAGGCACGCGGACCACGATAACACACAGAAGCTGCAGCCACAGCAGAGGCTTTCCGTAAACTTTCCATAAAAGTATACCCTGCAGCAATGTAGTAGCAAAAAGCCCCATGAAAGACATCACCTGCACCAAGTGTATCGATCACTGGTCCCGCTGATTTGACGGGAATTTCTTCGAATGATCCATCGGAAAGATATACCAGAATTGGACGTTCTCCCCGTGTTATGCTCACAGCTGGAACACCCCGTTGATGTAGAAATTGGGCAGTTTCTTCGTGATTACGACAACCCGGAGGGAAAAACTGTTCTGAACAGATTGCATAGTGAATCAGGGGAAGTACATGTTCGAGTCCGTTTTTCCAGCTTCCCCCATCCAATACGGTAGGAATACCCTGTTCATTTGCCCATAGAAGATATGGACGAGCGACTGGTATATAATAGGTGTCGGATAATACCACGTCGAATTCTGTTTTTGGTTCCTGAAACGAATGAGTCTGAAATGAAGTCTCAGGTTTCTGACCTGCTACCGCTCGATTTCCCGTCTGAGTATGCACCAGGACCGAGGCAATAATCGGATCACAATTACCATCTAAGGTTGGCGTCTCGTGGGAGATCTGATAGTGTAAAAGTTCATTATGAATCACAGAAGAAAGCTCAGAATTCCCAAAATCCGATACTAGGTGAGCCTTCCCTCCCAGCAGAGAAAAAGTCATAGCCGCATTGGCTGCAGGGCCTCCAGTACACAGAATCGTCTCCTCTGCGGCGATTTTAACATTCTGCCCGAATTCATCGGCAATGTAGTGGATACAATCGAGTGTTGTCAGTCCGATAAACAGTCCATTCATCTATCACTCCCATTCCAAAAATCTGCCCTCAAGAACCAAGTATATGAAGAAATCGTATGAGATTATCCATGGTAAGTGCCAGATCTTGAGGAGCTCTTCCCTTAACTTGTGTAAAATCTTTTGCAACTCGATTAATACTGAATATTGCCGAAACTCCCTCGTCATATGCACTTTCTATGGGATCATCAATATCGCCAACAACAGCAATAAGCGGAATTTGTTTAGGTTTTGTTCTCCGAGCAATGCCCATAACTACTTTACCCCGTAAACTCTGGCTATCGATTTTCCCCTCTCCTGTAAATACCATATCGACCCCTTCGAGAAGATCATTGAAACCGACTGTGTCGAGGACAACTTCAATACCCATTTTCAAGTGTGCATCAAAAAAAGCAACCATACCGCCACCCATGCCACCAGCGGCTCCAGCACCTGGAATTTTTGAAACATCTTTATGTAGATGTGTAATGATTGCCTTGCTCAGTGCACGTAACTCAGTATCGAGTCGCTTTACCATGGATGCATCGGCTCCTTTTTGCGGGCTGAAGATATAAGCAGCCCCCTGCTTTCCATAAAGTGGATTATCAATATCACACATAGTAATAATCTCGACATCACGTAGCACGGGATCTCTTCCAGAGATATCTATCCGTGCAATCTCTGATAGAGAGCCACCTGTGGGAACAAAGGAAGCACCCTCTTCGTCAAAAAAGGAGACCCCTGCTGCTGCAGCGGCTCCAGTTCCTCCGTCATTGGTAGCACTCCCCCCCAGTCCAACGATAATTCTTTTACATCCCCGTTTTGCCGCATCTAGAATTAGCTCTCCTACACCAAATGTGGTTGTCTGATCTGGATATTTTTCCTCTCCGACAAGTGGTAATCCAGCACAGGCAGCCATTTCAATTATTGCAGTATTACCACCGACAATGCCATAAAATGATTCTATGGGTTCGAAAAAAGGTCCCATCACTGTAATAGAGACCTTTTCTCCACCCATTGCAGTAAGAAATGCATCAACACTTCCTTCACCGCCATCTGCAACAGGAATGGAGATTACGTTTGCATCAGAATAGTACCGCTGAATAGAATCTTTCATGATTTCACATATCTGAGAAGAACTCATAGTACCTTTAAATGAATCAGGAATTAATAAAAACTTTTTCATGTGAGCTCTCCTACAGGAATATCAGGCTAAACCCTAAAGCAAGCAGAACTGCAATCGTATTGCTCATTAGGTTTACGACATCATTATCTATCCAGCGAACACCTCGACACAACGCTAACTTTTTCCCATCACGTTCTTCATGTTCGGTAATTTGATCACGGTCAGGATCATAGTAGTGGCCTTGAATTGTTGCTCCAAGATAACTATCGACGAGAGATCCAATTATACCGGAAACGGCTACAACTGAGGCTAAAAACATCCAGTTTTCATCGCTATAGTTAGCAAATGTTGCATACCACGCAAGTGCAATCATACTTGAGCCAAGGAGACTACTTACAGTTCCAAGTAGGCTTACCCCGCCCGACATACCTGTGGGAACTGGTCTAAAAGTGAGAATGGACACAGGTGATTTCTTGCTTAAAATACCAGCCTCGCCTGCCCAAGTGTCTGCGGTACTTGCTGCAAGAGCAGCTCCAAAAGCAACCAGTGCCAGTGTTCCCCCACCAAAACCAGAGAAGAGAGCTGCGGTTGTTGCAATTCCGCCATTTGCTAACACTTGGAGCCAATCCCGTGTTCCTCCCTTCTTTTGAAGATCACTTCCCACATTACGCATAATAGTCCGACTAAGCTTACCAAGGATTGTCGCGGTAATGAAGAACATCATAAGAATAACCCATCCGCCAATCCCGAGAAATCTATAGATAATAAAACCTGCAAGAACAGCGGAACATCCACCAGAAAAAGTGAGCCATTTAAGTCTCCATGCGATGACTCCCATGGTCATATTGATAAGGAGAGGAGATAAAATTGCCCAAAGTCCTTGTGTCATATCCCCCCCAATAAAAAAAATGAGATCAATGCGGTTCCAAGAGGAACCGAAAGATTATCCAAGCCAAACGGGGTATAGGCCTCAAGTAATGCAGCAGCAAGGGCAATAATCGCAATGTAAACCCACCAGGTTAGACTCCACAATCCAGGAAGTGCATACCCAATTGAAAACAGTGCAGCAATTACCAGAGTAACTGAGAACATAACGAGTGTTCCAAGAATCGTTTTCCCACCAAATACCTTCTTCTTTCCATACTGCTTGCCAACGAGAGCCGCAAGACCATCACCGTAACCCATGGTGATTGCTCCAATGCCACAAGCCCATAGGGGAATTGTCCCTGTGTACCCGAGCATTACCAGGAACAATAATGAAATTGGAAAGTAGACTAAGCCGATATTCCTTCGTCGATCGCTGATCCCTAGAATATTAGCTAATCCGGAAGCAACAGCGATACCATTAGCGACAATAAACAGTATAGGTCCGACAAGTGCAGACCCAAGACTGTCAAAAAATGTAATGAGAATAAACCACCAGTTCGAAACTCCAATGTGTATAAATTTGCGTACCGCTTCGGAGGTAATGTGCTCCTTTTTTGCAAGCAAGAACCCTAGCCCAACAACAACCCCGACAAGGGTAAACGAAAGGAGCAAACCAAGTATATTCATTGCACCAATATAGGACATGCCACACCCTTTTTCAAGATATTGACAGACATTATACCCCATGCTATTGTAATCGTGCTTTCGTTTTTGAGTTGCAGCTGTTTCTTTTAATCTAGTTTTCTTCGAGCCGTCTTCATCGTATTCAAATGGACCGATTAAATTGAGTCAAGCATGCCGCCAAATGAAGCAATTTTATAAGAACAGGCTTAGGACCTGTGAAGGATGCTTTATGGCAAAAAAAATCTATGTGGGCAACATGAGTTACGCCACAACCGAAGAAGAACTTCGGGAGTTGTTTTCACAGTACGGTACCGTATTGAGTGCAAACATCATCATCGACAGGGAAACCCACCGCCCCAAGGGCTTTGGTTTCGTTGAGATGGATGAAGATTCAGCTGCTGAGGCTGCAATTTCCCAGCTTGATGGTAAAGAGTTCGGTGGTCGCAACCTTCGTGTAAACGAGGCAATTGCAAAACCACGACCAACTAGAAATTACCGCGATTAGTGCGAAGAAACACAAAAAAAAGTCGCTCGTCTGAGCGGCTTTTTTTTCGTCCATATGTCTCCCATGAAAGTTATAAAGTTATAGAGCTACCAGGCTCCGCCGCCGCCACCGCCAAAGCCGCCACCTGAGAACCCTCCTCCACCAAAGGAAGAACCACCGAAATGACCTCCAGAACTGGATCCCGCAGGAGCTGCAAGTGTTCCTGTTAACGCAGAATTACACCGTGACAGCATGGAACTCACAGCAATAGCACTTATCATTGAATTCGGTCCAACATACCAGGAAGGTGGTTCAATCGTAATGGAATCAAATTTCTTTGCCCATTTTTTCTCTAATCCTAGAACTATCGCGAACGAGAGTATGTGGTAGTAAAAATCTGGATTTTCATGAATCATAGTTTCTAATTCATCCATTTCAACTCGTTGAATAAACTCCCGTAACCCAAGAACTTCTTCTAATACACGTCGACCATACTCACTTCTCTGGTTAGTAATAACCGAAAAAAGTGAAATAATGATGTTACTCGTAACAGTAATGGTGCTGGCAAGAACAACTAATACCGTCGACTGCTCGGCCAACATTCCCGCAAAGGTCAAAACGCCCCAGCCAAATAGACCAGCAACCAAGATTACAATGAACCAGAAAATTTTACCGATTGATTTTCTTATATGCCATACGCGAAAAATCAGGTGCCACGTTACAGTAAGAAAGATTGCATCAGCGAGTGCAATCGCGGTGAGAATAATCGTAATTATTCCAGGATAATTCCCAGAAAGTGACAGAGCGAAACCAATAGCAGGAACAAGCATAAAAAGGGTTACCAGAGCTGCTTTATTACGTGATTTTATGTTTGACAGTGCCCGTTCTCCTCTATAGTGCGAATCTACAGTAGATTTCAGTTTCTGGTATGCTTTGAAAAAGGACTCTTTCAGATCCTTCTCACGAACAACTCCTTTTTCACCAGCCGCAAAAAATGCATTGAACAATTGTCGTTCATGTTTGGAATCCGTAACTGGATCGTGACCCTTTATAAAGGAAAAACTTTTTCCCTCTTCCACAATCGTAAGACAACCTTTATCTGCCCAGTAAAATATCATGGAAGTTACATCTCGTGGATCGAGTGATTCATCAATAATATAACCAACATCCAGAGGACTCATACCTTGCGGAGGTTCATGACGCGGTACGATAATGAGATCCTTGTCTTTACCATATTTTTGCCATACGAACCAAGCACATATAATGAGCAGAAGCGAAAGTACAACATGGCCAATTCGATACATAGCCTGCCAATCGGTTCTCTCAACATAATAGCCATCCGGCATCTGGACACGAATGGTAAGGGCCTCTCCTGGTTGTAACGCAGTAGTCACACCCGATACTGTCATTCCATCCGAAGAAAGCTCCCAGGTTACTCCCTCAGCCGAAGTAGTTCCTCGTATTCCGCGACTGAACCAAATGTTCTGAGAATCAATGGGGGCTGGGAATTGAATCGTGAAAGAAAAGTTTTCTATAGGAACTTCCCAATCTTCTCCTACAATGTTGAAATAGAATTCATCGTAGGCTTCATATGGGTCCGGCCCAATATCGTATCTATACGAGATATTATAATTTTGCAGCCCGCGTAGTGTTCTCTCAGCTTGGCCAAGGCGAATAGAAACCGTATAATCATTCCTATAGATTGTGAGCGTATCACTTGCCTTAATCTTTGAGACCCGTACCTGAACATCATCACGAGAACCATCAGTTATCTCATACTTTACCGGAAGCACTCTATAGAAACCGCGTAATGGTTCAAGAAAATCCATCACTATTCGTTCTTGTACATCATAGAATCCTTCTGGAGTAATCGTTACATCACTATGCAATTCCTCTATGGTATACCCGGATGCCGCACTTAATGCCACGGAAAGACTGAACAGCACGAGTACGACCAGATGAGTTCTGACGAAGTGTTTCATGTACCCCTTCCTAGAATCGGACGTCGACACGCCCTCGGGCTTCCTCTTCTATTGCCAAATAGGGAAGTTTTGTAAATTTTGCAATGCCAGCTACAAAAGAAGATGGTATGGTCTGTACCATGGTGTTGATATCGCCAATAACTGCATTGTAATACTTTCGAGCCTGAAGCAGATCGTCTTCAATTTTCTGTAATTGCGTCTGCAAATCGAGGAATCCCTGATTAGCTTTTAGGTCAGGATAACTTTCACTCAAGGCAAATAAATTCTTTAACGTGGCGGAAAAAGCATTGGAAGCTTCATTCTTCTCAGTAAGGGTTGTGGCTCCCATCGCTCTATTTCGAGCTTCGATAACTGCAGTGAGGGTCTCTTGTTCATGCTTTGCATACCCTTTTACTGTTTCAACAAGATTAGGAACCAGGTCGTACCTTTTTTTCAAATTTGCATCAATTGCGGCTGCTGATTCTTCACTTTGGTTTCGCAGACGAACTAACTTGTTGTATATAGCAACACCGTAAAGCAAGATTAGAACAATAATAGCGATGATTATAATCGTGATTTCCATAGTTCACCTCCACATACGGGCTAACTATATAACTTGGTATAACATTCGTCCAGTGAATAATTGAAGTGAAAGAGATTGTCCTTGTATTTACCATCGTTGTACTGTATATTCATACAAGCATTTAAGAATAAATATACTAAATATATAGTGGAGCTAACTATGAAAGAAAGACACACGCGACTTTCAGTTGTAAAGGAATTAATTAAAAATAATCGTATAGATAACCAGGATACTTTACTCGAACTACTCTCAAAAGAGGGCTATAATGTAACCCAAGCCACGCTGTCGCGAGATTTAAAAATGCTTAAAGTCGGGAAGATTTCAGATGGTTGGTCCGGTTACTATTACTCGTTGCCTGAGAATGATCTTATTTCAGAATCCGAAAAAAGTTACATTCAGGATGTGAGACGCGGTGTCCTTTCAATTGAGTTCAGTCATAATTTTGGTGTGATAAAAACTCGAAGCGGCCATGCTAACAGTGTTGCATTAGCTCTGGATATTCTTGCACTTCCTGAAATTCTTGGTACCCTAGCAGGAGATGATACAATTTTTGTCATTTTACGTGAGGGAGTTTCAAAAGAAGATTTATTGGAAAGTTTTAAATTACGTATCCCAGAAATCGAAGCATAATTTTAAATCCATGTTGCCGGCTCTCTGCTCCTAGTATACACTTTATCTATCCTACAAATGGGTAAGGAGTGGTACTATGCAATTTAAGAATCTCTCTGAATCAAAAAACTTTTCCACATTACAAGAGCTTCCTGCAGAGGATATTCGTTCAGCTCTTACTTCACAACGAATCAATGAATCAACAGCCCCTTGCGGTGGTGGGCTCACTTATAATTGGGCAGCAATGCCAGTAGGCGATTCTCATCTTGACTTGCTTCAAAAAATCGCCGATGAACAACAGGTTGTAGAGAAGTATCGTGCACTGCTTGCTGGGGCAACCATGAATACTGGAGAAGATCGCTTAGTACTGCATCATCTTACTAGGGGGAGAGTCCTTGGTAACGGTATAAAAGTAGTTGCAGATAATGAAGAAAAGGGAAATTTCTACGCTGAACAGCTCAAGAGAATTTCTCAATTTGCTCAGTCGATACGGCAGGGAACCATCCTCAGTTCAACAGGGAAAAAATTCAAAACGGTGGTACAAATTGGCATTGGTGGTAGTGATTTGGGGCCCAGAGCCCTGTATCTTGCCCTCAAAGGATGGGCTAAAGGAACTAGTCTAGACACAAGAGAAGCCCGATTTATATCGAATGTAGATCCCGATGATGCTTTTGATGTTTTTGAAACACTGGATTTTGAGTCTACTCTTTTTGTTCTTGTTTCAAAGAGTGGAACTACACAAGAGACGCTTACAAACTATGAATTAGTACGTAAAGTAATGAAGGATACTGGCATTACTGGCCTTGATCCCGCTCAACATATGGTGGCAGTAACAAGTAAAACAAGTCCACTGGCTGCCTCCAAAGATTTTCTAGATGCATTCTATATTGATGATTACATAGGTGGTCGGTACTCAGCGACAAGTGCCGTGGGTGCTGTAGTTCTTTCAGTAGCTTACGGGCCAGAAGTTTTTACTCGATTGTTAGCAGGCGCTCATGAAGCTGACACCCTCGCTCTTCATGGCAATATCACAAAGAACGCAGCATTACTCGATGCGCTCATCGGAATGTATATAAGAAATTGTCTTCACCTGCCATTCACAGCAATCCTTCCCTACTCTCAAGCACTCTCGCGTTTCCCTGCCCATTTACAACAACTCGATATGGAGAGTAACGGGAAACGAGTGAATCGCGACGGAGACCCTATAGATTACCAGACAGGTCCGATAATCTTTGGCGAACCCGGCACTAATGGGCAACACTCGTTTTATCAGCTTCTTCACCAAGGTACCGACACTGTACCATTACAGTTCATAGGTTTTAAGAAATCTCAGCAAGGCAAGGATATTGAAATTGACGGATCCACCAGTCAGGAAAAACTCAATGCAAATCTCATCGCACAGATAGTTGCTTTTGCCTGTGGTAAAAACCATGAAAATGCTAATAAACAATTCCCTGGGAACCGTTATTCAAGTGTTATAATTGGTGACCAGCTTACGCCAGAAACCCTCGGAGCATTGCTCGCACATTATGAAAACAAGGTAATGTTTCAGGGCTTTCTATGGAACATCAACAGCTTTGACCAGGAGGGCGTTCAGCTAGGGAAAGTTCTAGCTACTAAAGTCCTTGCAGGTGGTGGTGATGACGAAATCTTGAAAGCCTATATGAGACTCCTAACTGTATAACTTCGAATTAACAACGAGCATCGAAGTAACATCCTCCTTACCAATACGGAGGATGTTTTCTTGTGAGCTCGTAGACACTGCACATATAAAAACCCCCTGGGGAAAAGGAGGTTAAACCCAGGGGGAACAAAAAGGAGGTTATGAAAAGTTAATTGAATGGAGTCCATGTTATCGGAAGGAATATTCCATTCTCTTTCCTTTCGATGAAAATTTACCGAAAAAGAAAAAAAGAATCAAGCGTTTTTGTTAAAAATTAGAAAAATATTAATTCATATGAGTAAACCGAGATTTACTCACGAGAAAACGATTACATTTTGCACAAAACACGCATAGTTTTAATCAGTCTTAGAAATCCACCGTCTTTGACGGTGGTGATGTGCTGATTGGCTGTGCCGCAAGAAAGGAAGTGTGGTAAGATGGGGCATGGGGAAATGGAAGAAGATAGCCCATGTAGTGTACC
>Ga0334901_1001085_pt1 | contig 31036 bp, 28 predicted proteins | sample GraSluR3_MG_3_FD_207216 | JGI IMG/M metagenome (GOLD analysis project Ga0334901, IMG submission 207216) | Sludge microbial communities from methane-producing bioreactor in Wageningen University, Netherlands - Granular Sludge_15_08-R3 | ecosystem: Engineered > Bioreactor > Anaerobic >... | reverse complement strand
CCCTGCCAAAAGAGGGCAAGACATTCATCAGCGCAAACCTTGCACGCAGCCTCTCCCTCATGGACAAAAAGACCCTGCTCATAGGAGCCGACCTTCGCAACCCCCAAATCTCTGCAACGGTCAAGATACCAAAAAGGGACTCAGGGCTAAGCTCATACCTTGCAGGCAGAGTCCAAAACCACAACGAACTCATAGAGCGGGTAGACCCATACTTCTTTGTAATGCAGAGCGGCCCTATTCCACCCAACCCCAACGAGCTCCTCTCAAAGGAGCTGCTTCACCACCTTCTTGAACAGCTCAAAGGAGATTTCGACTACATAATCCTGGACAGCGCACCCGTAGGGGTAGTATCGGACACCTTCCTCATTGCCCGCTACGCCAGCGCAACCATCTATGTGGTGAGGGAAGGGTACAGCGAAAAAGACACCGTACCATTTATCAACAACCTCGTAGCCGACAAACGCCTCAAAAACGTAGGCGTCGTACTCAACTACGCCACCGCCCACGACAACCTCGGCCGCTACAAATACGGCTACAAATACAAATACCGCTACAAAAACGGCTACAGCCAAGGCTACGGTGCCGATAATCAGTAGATCCAAAATCAACCAATGAAATACAAGATTTTAATCACAGGTGGAGCCGGTTTTATCGGCTCCAACCTTTGTGAACACTTCCTTAACCAAGGGCATATTGTAGTTTGCCTGGACAATTTTGCAACCGGATTCAAAGAGAACATTGAGCCCTTTATGAGCAATCCAAACTTCAATTTAATAGAGGGAGACATCCGCAACCTTGATGACTGCATAAAGGCAACAGAAGGAGCAGATTATGTCCTCCACCATGCAGCACTTGGCTCTGTCCCCCGCTCAATCAAAGACCCGATCACTACCAATGATGTAAACATCGGAGGTTTCCTGAATATGCTGGTCGCTTCCAGAGATAATCAAGTCAAACGCTTTATCTACGCCGCCTCATCCAGCACTTATGGAGACTCCCCTACACTTCCAAAAGTTGAGGATAAAATTGGCAAACCCCTCTCACCTTATGCAATTACAAAATATGTAAACGAACTCTATGCCGATGTATTTTCCAAAACCTACGGCATGGAATGCATAGGACTACGATACTTCAATGTATTTGGTAAAAGACAAGACCCCAATGGCGCATATGCTGCTGTCATACCTCTATGGGTAAAACAACTGATAAACCATGAACAACCGGTTATCAATGGAATCGGAGATTACTCCCGTGACTTTACCTATGTAGCCAATGTGGTTGAGGTAAACGAAAAAGCAATCCTTGCACCAAGTGACAAAATCACCAACAAAGGGGGCTACAACAACCAAGTATTCAACGTTGCATATGGCGGCAATACCAACCTGAAAGAGCTATTCGGCATACTAAGGGACAACCTTGCCAAATACGACAGCAAAATTGCAACCATCACCCCAATCCACGGACCATACCGATCCGGAGACATCCCCCACTCACAAGCATCAATAGAAAAAGCCAAAGAACTCCTTGGCTATAACCCAAAATACAGCGCAAAGGATGGTTTTGCACTTGCTACAGAATGGTACTGGAACAACATAAGATAATGTACAAACAACAATGAAAAATATTAAAATTGCAGTAATCGGTTTAGGCTACGTAGGACTTCCACTTGCAAGACTATTCTCAACCAAATATAAAACAATCGGGTACGACATCAACCAAACACGTGTAACCGAGCTCATGCAAGGCAAAGACTCCACCCTAGAGGTCGATGAAAACCTGCTGAAAGAATCAATCAATAATGGCTTTTACTGCACAACATTACTTGAAGATATTAAAGATTGCAACATATATATTGTTACAGTACCAACACCAGTAGACAAAAATAAACGCCCCGACCTTACTCCGCTAATTAAAGCAAGTGAAACCGTCGGTAAAGTCATCTCAAATGACGATATTGTAATCTACGAATCCACAGTTTACCCAGGTGCCACAGAAGAGGATTGTATCCCAGTAATAGAAAAAACATCGGGATTAAAATACAATATTGACTTTTTTGCCGGCTACTCACCTGAAAGAATTAACCCAGGCGACAAAGAACACACAGTTGAAAAAATCAAAAAAATCACCTCTGGAAGCACCCCAGAAATAGCAAAAAAGGTAAATGAACTCTATGCCTCAGTAATTACTGGAGGAACCCATCTTGCAACATCTATAAAAGTAGCCGAAGCAGCAAAAGTTATTGAGAATAGCCAACGAGATATCAATATTGCATTTGTAAATGAACTAGCCAAGATATTCAATCTTATGGGTATTGACACTCATGAAGTGCTCGAAGCAGCCGGCACAAAATGGAATTTTCTCCCATTCAAACCCGGGCTTGTAGGAGGTCACTGTATAGGCGTAGATCCTTACTACTTAGCTCAAAAAGCACAGGAGTACGGCTATAACCCCGAGATAATCCTTGCCGGACGCCGAATGAATGACGAAATGGGCAAATATGTGGCAGAGAAGATAGTAAAACTAATGATTAAAAAGGGGATACAAATACTTAATGCCAATGTTTTAGTCCTTGGTTTCACCTTTAAGGAGAACTGCCCCGATGTACGCAATACAAAAGTTATAGACATAGTAAAAACACTCGGTGAGTATAATGTAAATGTATCGATCTACGATCCATGGGCAAATCCTGCGATTGCAAAGCACGAATATGGCGTTGAGCTGCAAAATAAACTACCTAATAGCAAGTTTGATGGAATTGTTATGGCAGTGGCACACGAAGAATTCAAAACCCTTGATATATCTTCACTGATTAATGGAAATAGTGTGGTGTATGATGTGAAGGGGATTCTATCGAAAGAAGTATTTGATGCAAAATTATAAGAAATGAGCCCTCTAATAATGACAAAATTAAAAGAGCGATTAGGACAATATCAATTCAGCACTATACTAAGTATTGCAGTGGATGATTTGTTTGCTATAGAAAAACATAAAATTATAAAGCGAATTAATTCAAGCCGAAATCCATTTAGTCTTAATCCAGTAGTGATTGTGGCTGATCCTTTTTTGTTTGTACATAAGGAAGAATTATATCTTTTTTACGAGGAACAAGTTGAATTGAAAGGTAAAGGTGTTATAAAGATGACCAAAACACAGGATTTGAAAAAATGGACGAAGCCCTTAGTTGTATTACAGGAAGATTTCCATCTATCTTATCCCAATGTCTTTGAATTGGATGGACAGATTTTTATGCTCCCCGAAACAGGAGATGACAACAGCATACGATTATACACGCCCAATGATGATTTAACTAAGTGGACTTTCTATAAAAATTTGCTTATGGGCAGACATTTTACCGATAGTGATATTGTGCTTCATAACGGTACCTTTTTTTTGTTTACCACTGACTACACAGATAAGACTAACATACTGCGTATGTACTATTCGGATAAATTGGGTACTCAATGGATTGAACACATCCAATCACCAATAGCAAATGGTAAAAATACAGGACGATGTGGTGGTTCAATCATTAATTACAACAGTAAGCTATATCGTCCTTGCCAACTTACACAAAAAAGATACGGTGAAGGTGTGGACTTGTATGAAATTACAGCTTTGAGCAAAGAAGAGTACAAAGAAGAAAGGATTAAAACGGTTATACCTAATGTTAAAAAAAATTATCGAGAAGGTGGTCATCATTTTAATTGTTACAGTTTCAAAAATCAAGTGATTTTAGCAACAGATATCTTTGAGATGAAACTTAATTACTGGGAAGTGGCAAAACGATTGATATCAAAGCTAAAATCATAATCAAAGGGAAATTGAATAACACAATAGAATGAGATTATTGACAAAAATAAAACAATATTCTATTGCTGATATTTTTAAAATAATATTGGCGAAATATTTTAAAACTAAGATAATGAGATTACATTATCTGAAGGCAAATATTGATTACAACAATGCACTGGCAGAAATTGAAAATATAAAGTTTGAAGTAAAAAAATTAACTTATTCTGATTTTCTACAAGGTGATGCAACAGTCTTTAATGGGAAGAAACTTGAATTAATAAGACAAAGATGTAATAATCGCAGTTATATTGCTTATGGCGTTTTTTCAGACAATTTACTAATTTTTTCAGCATGGATCTCATTAGAATATTTAGGACTTCCAATAAAATTGGAAACAAAACTAAATAAAGACGAAGGACTAATTGAAGATGTTTACTGCAACCCAAACTCAAGAGGAAAAGGGATATATAGTACTATGATTTATTATTTTTTTGCGAAACTTTATGAGGTAGAAAAAAAACATTGTGTCACAATTGTTTTGCATGGAAATATATATGCTTACAAAGCAGTAACGAAAGCAGGATTTAAGGATCTAGGTACTTTTTTAGCTGGTGAGATTTTGGGAAAACCATTTACAACATTAAATAAGAAAATGTATGACCATAGATGAAGTTCAGTTTTTTGAAATTCAAGCAACACATTTTTCTAATATACCTTATAATCAAACCAAAGAATGGTTAAAAAGCACTGTAGGAATTGTTAGTACTAAATTTTTTGTAAATAGTCTAAAAAAACCTGAAATTGCTTGTTGGGGTAGAGTTTTTAAACGTAAGTTCGTTGGCAATCATTTGATGATTGATGGCATTACGTATCAAACAGATAACATCAAAACAATTCATGATTTCTTTCAGAATATAGTTAATCAAAACTATTCTATCATCGAAATATCTGATATTGGTATCCATTCAACTCATTTTGAAATTGGAATAAGGCAAGCAGGGTTTATAAGACCTATACTTTCTTTATCGCCACTTTCCTTGATTGTAAAAACTCAGGAGCCTTTTAACTTTCACCGTAATTGGAGAAGAAATGTCAGAAAAGCTGAAAATGAAGGATGTGAATTTGAAATAGTAGAATATCCCACTGAAGTTCAACTAAAGGAGTTTGTCGGATTATTTAAGCAATTGAAAGAGCGTAAAGGGTTAGAGTTTTCAATCAATAATAGATCATTATATCTGTTGCTCCAAAACAAATGCTACAAACTTTTTTTTGTCAAAAATAGTAAAGGTAATTATATCTCTGGAAGGATTATTTATGTTTGTGGAGATAATTCTTATGATATATATGCCGCTAACTCTGATGAAGGAACAAAAAATGGATCAGCATATTATATACAAGAAAAAATATTATTCTATCTTAAACATATTGGGGTAAGCTACTTCGACTATGGTAGAATATCCCCAAGTAACGATGAAATGAATAATATTTATATTTCCAAAAATTATTCAGGTGGTGAACCTATAACTTACAATGGACAATGGTTATATTCGAAATCAAAACAAACTGGTTTGTTATATGAAATTTATAAGTTGTTGATAAGAAAACAAAGGAGGTATTAATAATTGCAAATGTCTTATAAAAAACGAGCCATAAAAGGAGTTGTATGGAGTGGTATAGAAAGATTTTCTGTTCAAATCTTTCAGTTTATTGTAACCATTATTTTGGCTCGATTGCTTACACCATATGACTTTGGAGTTGTAGCTATTATATTAGTATTTACAAATATCTTAATGGTGTTCAATGAAGAAGGATTTGCAATGGCCTTAGCTCAAAAACTAAACCGTGACGAACTGGATTATTCCACAATTTTTCTTTTTAATATTGTTTGGGGTGGTATTCTCTATTTATTTCTTTTTATTACTGCTCCCTTTTTTGCTTCTTTTTTCAAACAACCTGAACTCACACATCTAACCCGAATTTTGGGTTTTAATTTGGTGATTAGCTCTTTCGTGGTAGTACAACGTACCAAATTGTTTATTCTTGTTGATTTTAAAACACTGGCAAAAGCTTCGTTTGTAGCTGTCATCATGTCGGGTATTGTAAGCATTTACTTCGCCTACAAAGGTATAGGCGTGATGGCTATAATTATTCAACAGCTTATAAATAATGCCATTAATGCCATTTTTATCTGGATTTATTCAAAATGGCAACCGAAACTCCAATTTTCAATTGAGCGTTTTAAGACCCTGTTCAATTTTGCTTATAAGCTTATTTTGGCTAGGCTTGTCAATGCAGTTTTTAAGGAAACTTATTCACTTGTTATTGGGAAAATCTATACTCCAATTCAATTAGGGTATTTTAATCGGGCAAAAAGTTTCGTTAGTATTTCTTCTAATAATATTACAACTATTGTACAGCGTGTGTCTGTTCCGTTTTTTTGTGAAACTCAAAAGAATCACACACTACTAGGTGAACAGCTTAAAGATTTTATTCAAAAAACTGCTTTTATTGTCTATCCTTTGCTTTGTGGTATATTTGTTTTAGCTGAGCCCATGATAAAAGTTTTGCTTACTGAAAAATGGCTGCCAGCAGCCTGGATGCTACAAGTACTATGCCCTGTTGGGATGCTTTTTGTGATCAGCACATTTAACATGAATGTGTATAATGCTACAGGCAGAACTGACTGGGCTTTAAAAGCAGAAGTTATTAAAAAAACTTTTAATATCTTAATACTTGTGGGTGCCATTATGATTAGTTTTGAAGCAGTTATAATTAGCCAGATAATCATAGGTATTATAGATTTCTTCGTAGATACATGGTTTACAAAAAAACAAATCGGACTAATACTGCTTAAACAATTAAAATCAATAGGAAGTATTTTATTGGCTTCGTTAGTGATGGCTTTAATTGTAAAATTTTCTACATTTTATTTATCAAATGATATTTGGAAATTAATCGTGGGATTTGTAAGCGGGACATTATTTTATTCAATCGTATCATATTTATTTGATATTTCCGAGTTCAGAAAAGTAATTAAATCAATATTAAATAGATTAAAAAATGATTAGGAAGTTTATCATACTTTTCATCGGAAGTATACAAAGAAAAATTCGGATTATACATCAATTATATATGAACGATTGGGTTAGGAAAAGAATTGGAAAGATGGGCATTAATGCCAAAATTCATTACCCTTTTAATATTATTGGTTTTGAAAATATTTATTTAGATGATTATGTTAGTATTGGGGCTGGTTCAACAATTTATACCACTGAAGCGCGTATTTATATAGGTAAAAAAAGTTTCTCTGGTCCTAACCTAACCATGATAAGCGGAGATCATGCATATACAGCAGGCGAATATATGTTAGATGTTAGAAAATACAATCTATCTAATCCGCAGAAATATGACAAAGATATTATCATTGGACAAGATGTGTGGATAGGTACCAATGTAACAATTTTAAAAGGTGTAAATATTGGGCATAGTGCAATTATTGCTGCAGGCTCGGTTGTAGTACACAATATACCACCTTATGCAATTGCTGGAGGTGTACCCGCAAAAGTATTGAAATTCAAATGGGGCACAGATGAGATACTCGTTCATGAGAACTTCCTGTTTGAAAATAAAGATGAGCGGATGAGCAAAGATAACATTGAATACATGACTACTTTATTCAATAAGTAACTAAATGACAACGTACTGGTCAATAGCACTACTAACTATACTAATCAATTTGTTTCCAGCGAAAACACAGAAGCACTATTCTGTGCGTCTTTTTGTTTCGTTGATTCCATTATTTATATATGGGGCATTTCGTGAGAATTTTGGATTGGATTATGAAAGCTATGCTGAATTCTTTGAAGGTGTAAAGATATATGGGCTTGACTCAAACGAAAGAATAGAGATAGGTTACTACTATTTAAACAGGCTATTGCCATCTTTCCGAAGCCTTCTTGTATTACAAACCTTACTTATTTGTATTGCCTATTATTATCTTTTTAAGTGGTATGTGCCTGCTAAATACGGGTGGATGGGTTTTGTATTGCTATTTCTTAGTGGACCTTTTACAATTTTCTTTATGTTTAGCGGTATCCGCAATTCAATAGCTATTTCTATACTAATACTCTCAACCCATTTTATACATGAAAGGAAAATTATTCATTTTGCAGGATTGATTTTTATCGCCTATTTTTTTCATAACAGTGTTATTTTTATGGCCCCAATAGCTTACTTAGTGGCAAACAACAAACAAATAACGCTCAAATGGATTGTTGTTTGGGTATTAGTAATGATGTTTCTATTTGTTGCCTCATCAACAATTGTCCTCAATTATATTGATTTATTTATTGCAAATTACTTTGATCGTTATATAACTTATGTTGAGCAGGCCAAATATCTTCAGAAAGGTGCTGGTCTTTTATCTTCTTCTTTTACTATATTTTTGAGCATTTTACTCATGCTTTTTTTTAAAAACAAAAGGTTATCAAATAAACAAAGCATGATCGTTAAATTATCATTATTATTTCTTATTTCACACCTTCTTGGCCCTTTAAATATGCGTATGTTGCAATATTTTGTATCTTTTTTTATTGTTGGCTCGATTATAGTGATGTATTGGAATATAAATAAGTTCTTAAAAATTGCATACTTTATCGCAATCTTTGCTTACCTGATTTACTCGCTAATTATATGGTATAACAACCCCTTATTCACATACAATACTTATAAATCAATCTTGTTTTAATAACAGAATGAAGAAGATACTTTTCGTAATAACCAGTTTCCGTCATGGTGGAACCAACAAAAGTCTTGAAAACCTTTTGTCGCTATTGGATCCAGAAAAGTATCAGATAGATGTGTTTGCCATGGAACATTTCGGTCCTTACAACTCCATGCTTTCGAATTGCACAATATTGCCCAAAGATAAGTGGTTGCATGCGTTTATTTCCCAATTTAGGGATACCAAAGGAACTACCAAGCTAAGAAGCATGACTTTGAAAGTATTGCGTAAGTTGCTGGCGTGGTTGGGCTTGGATTTATCGGAATATTTGTACAAAAATGCAGTCCGAACTTTTTCCAAAAACAAAACTTACGACACCGTAGTCGCTTTTAGCGAAGGTGCACCCACTGCATTTGCACAACACTTCAAAACTAAAAACAAAATAGCGTGGATACATTGCGACTACAAAAGCTATATGACGCTGAATAATCATCCCGATGAAACAAATATGTATCAAGCTTATCAGTCCATAGTTTGTGTGTCAGAGTTTACGAAAGACAGTTTTTGTAAAATAATGCCTACACTATGTAGAAAAGCTTACGCTATACATAATGTTGTCAATGTTAATGAGATAAAGCTCTTGTCAGAAAAAAAAATAGATGAAAAATATTATGATGAGAATGTGTTTAACATCGTGTCAGTTGGTAGAATAAATGTAATAAAACGATTTGATGAAATACCTCAAATAGTAAGGATCCTTTTAGACAAAGGTTGCAAACTCAATTGGATTCTTATTGGACCGGAAGGTCAACCGGATGAGCAAAGAAGTTTATTAGAGAACATTAGAAAATATCGTGTTGAGGAGACTTTTTTTTGGATAGGAGAAAAGGACAATCCATACCCTTATATTAAAAATAGTGATTTGTTAGTTAACGTGTCAATATCAGAAGCCTGTCCTTATGTTGTCAATGAAGCTAAAGTTTTGCACACTCCAGTAGTTTGCACTAATTTTGGTTCGGCAGTAGAATTTATAGAACATGATATAAATGGACTAATTGCACCACTCGCAAGTATTGTAGATGCTGTTGAACTGCTGATAAAAAACAAAAAACAATACAACCGTATAAAAGATAATATTGAAAAATTTACATACAGCAATGAAAAGATACTAAATAAAATTTATATCCTATTGTAATTGAAGAATGAATAAAACAATCCTTTACACCGGCGCTTTTCGTTTCCCGATTGGTGATGCTGCTGCACCTCGGGTGCTGAACAATGCCAAGATATTAAGAGAACTGGGGTATGATGTGGTGTTCATCGGCTTTGGAGGTGAAGCAAGAGATGAAGATAAGCAAATTGACGGGCAATATTACTATCAAGGGTTTAGGTATATTATCTCAAACGATATAAACATACGGCAGACCAATATCCTGAAAAGAGTCATTCGATTTGTGTTTTCTGGTCGTAAAGCATTGAGCATCATAAACAACAACTTGCACAATGTTCATGCGATTGTTGCATATCAGCCTTCATCTTATTTCACAAAGCAACTGTTGGCACTTTGCAAAACTCATTCTTTCAAGTTAATAAGCGACCTTACGGAATGGTATGCCCCCAACGAGTTTCCCGGTGGAGCTTTTGCCCCTCCAGCCTGGCTAAACGAATGGAATATGCGTGTAACACAAAAACGGGTAAAGAACAAAATTGTAATAAGCTCTTTTCTGAATAAGTATTATCATACTTCCAGCAACGTTGTTCTTCCGCCATTAACTGACAGCAAAGAAGATAAATGGAGTGAATTTAATGAGGTAATGCAACCTTATGATGGCGTGCGGGTAATCTATGCAGGCACTCCGGCAAAGAAAGATGCACTGGAAACAATGTTGGATGCTGTAATACAATGTTTAAAGGATGGAATGAAATTGCAATTTGTAGTGTTAGGTGTAAAGATAGAAGACATTAGCCATTACAAAAATTGCACTGAAGTAGCGAATTTCTCAGACAATATTATTCTACTTGGTAGAGTACCTCAAACAGAGGTACCTTCTTACTATCATTTATCTGATTTTTCACTGCTTATCCGCCAGAGAAACAGAAAAAATAACGCAGGTTTCCCCACCAAGTTTGCCGAATCCAACATGGCAGGTTGCCCGGTAATAGTGAATGACACGAGTGATATCCGTAATTTTGTTGTAGATGGAGAAAATGGATTTCTAATCCCAAACTTTTCCTTAACGGAAATAACCAAAACTTTGGAAAAAGTAGTGCAACTATCCCCCGAAACCCTCGCCCGCATGAAAACAACTACCAAAGAAAAAGCCCTCAAAAAATTTGATTTCAGCAAGTATATAGAAGAAATGAAGAAAATTTTAAAATGAAAATAGGGTATGCAATATAGAAATGATATAGATGGTTTAAGAGCTATCGCAGTAATAGCTGTGATAATCTTTCATCTTGGATTTATGTCAAATGGGTATTTATGGGTGGTACTATCCAATAAATTGTGTAAACGATAATGCATAAACAAAAAAGCATTATTAATTTTGACCATTAATCAAATGGAATCACAATTTATAGCAAATAAGCGGACGGATATTCTGCCGGAAATATTAAGTAAAGAGTTTTAAAGCAATTCAAGACAGAAGAAGATGTTAGCAAGTTTCTTAAAGTGCTCCATTCTCAAGTTCTATAACAAATGCTGCAAGGCGAAATGGATGCTCACCTAGGATACGAAAAGAATGATGTTTCAGGGAATAATACCGGCAATTAAAGGAATGGCAGCTTTCCAAAATTAATTCAAACAGAGCATGGGGAATCAACAATCTATATACCCAGAGACAGGAAGGGGGTATTTGAACCCAATATCGTCCCTAAACATAAGTGCCGAGGCCTCTCTATTGATAAACTTGTAATATCTCTTTATGTAAAAGGGATGAGCGTCTCCGATATAAGAAGAACTGCTAAACATAGATGAAATTAACCTTTCAGGTTCATCCACATCAATAATAACCAACAAGGTTACACAGGCCGCCCAGGATTGGCATAACAGGCTACTTGAAAGACAATACTTGATTGTTTGGATGAATGGTAAAGGAAGTTATGTAATTTTCTAATTGAAATTGTAAGAAATAACAATTTAAATTATCAAATATTGGAATAAATGAAAAAACTTTTACTGTCTTGTGACGAATACGCTTATTTTTTAGACGGACATTATTTCTTAAGTGAGTTTGGATTTATACTCATACAGAGATACCTAAATATATTTGATAAACTACGCCTAGCAGTGAGAATTAAAAATATTTCTACAAAAGAGCAACTAGTTAAAAATGCAGTTTTATGTGAAAATGAAAAAGTAGAGTTTCTTCCAATACCTTTTTTTCAGGGACCAGTTGAATATAGTAAACAATATTTAAAAGTCAAAAAAGTGCTCCGTAAAGCAGCTGATGATTGCGATGCAGCAGTGCTAAGGCTGCCATCTACAATTGCATTTGCTTGTTTAAGTACTTTATTTTTAAAAAAAATACCTTATGGGGTTGAGATAGTCGCAAATCCTTATGAACTCAAAAAGGGTTCAAATAATATAGTTTATATTGCATTGATGTCTGTGTGGCATTATCAATTGAAAAAGGCATGTAGATGTGCTAATGCAGTATCATATGTAACAAAAAACAATCTTCAAGAGCTGTATCCAACAAGTACACATAATTACTTGACTCATTACTCATCAATCGAAATGGATAACTCTTTCTTTTACAGACCAAGAATTTTAGATAGCAATAAAAAGATTAGGATAGCTCATGTATCTTCACAAATTAAGACTCATACTAAAGGCCACATGACAGTTCTAGAGACTGTAAGGTTACTAAAAGATAAAGGCTTTGATATAAAAGCTCGATTCGCAGGAGAAGGTGAGTATACTAATTTTTTCACTAATAAAGCTAAGGAATTAGATATATTGGAACAAATTGAATTTGTTGGCGCTTTAAATCGGAAAGAATTGAATGAATTTCTTAAAAATTCAAATATTATGATTTTCCCCTCAACCTCAGAGGGCTTGCCACGTGTATTAATTGAAGCGATGGCTACCGGATTGCCCTGCCTTTCTACCCCTGTGGGAGGAATTCCTGAATTACTTGATGATAATTTACTGTTCAATCCCAACGATTCTGTGAGTTTTGCAAACAAAACGGCTGAGATATTTTCAAATAATGAGTTATATAATCAACTCTCAGAACAGAACTACAATAGAGCGTTAGAATTTAAAAAAAACACATTAGATAAAAAAAGAGATGAATTTTATAATTATTTATATAAATTATCAAAAGATTAAATAAATTATCAATAAGAGCAGAATATTATAGTGTTACATCATCCACCCACTTTGATTATTAAAATTATTAAAAGACACAATGAAACAAATAAATAATAAGACCCTACTAATCACAGGCGGTACCGGCTCTTTCGGTAACGCAGTTCTTCGTCGCTTTATGGATGACGATAGGTTCAAGGAAATCCGTGTTTTCTCCCGTGATGAGAAAAAGCAAGACGATATGCGTCACTCAATACAAAATCCTAAGGTAAAGTTTTACATTGGCGATGTTCGGGATAAGCGATCTGTAGATGGAGCGATGATTGGGGTAGACTATGTATTCCACGCTGCTGCTTTGAAGCAGGTGCCTTCATGTGAGTTTTTCCCTATGCAGGCGGTTAGGACTAATGTGATAGGGACTGAAAATGTATTGGATTCGGCAATTGAACATGGTGTTAAGAATGTAGTGGTGCTAAGTACCGATAAGGCGGCCTACCCTATCAACGCAATGGGAATCAGTAAGGCTATGATGGAAAAAGTTGCTATTGCCAAAGGGCGTTCTTTGGGTGTTGGTGCTCCTACGACTATTTGTTGTACCCGTTATGGCAATGTGATGGCTAGTCGTGGGTCGGTGATCCCTTTGTGGGTGGAGCAGCTAAAAGCTGGTAAACCTATAACCATTACCGATCCCAAGATGACAAGGTACATGATGACCCTTGATGACGCTGTGGACTTGGTGCTTTATGCATTTGAGCATGGTAAAAACGGTGATCTTTTTGTGCAAAAGGCTCCTGCTGCAACATTGACTGTGTTAGCTGATGCGTTGAAAGGTTTGTATAAATCTAATAATGAAGTGAGGGTTATCGGAACACGCCATGGTGAAAAGCTATATGAGACACTGGTTACTCGCGAAGAGATGTTCAAGGCTCAGGATATGGGAGACTATTACAGGATTCCTGCAGACAGCAGGGATCTGAACTACGATAAATTCTTTGTCGAGGGCGAAGAGGATATCTCTAAAGTAGAGGATTACCACTCCCACAACACAAAGCAACTGGATGTTGAGGAGATGACACAATTGTTGCTCAAACTTGAATTCATTCGAGAAGATTTGAAATTATGATTAGGGTAGGAATTACAGGGCAGGCAGGGTTTGTCGGGACACATCTGTACAACCATCTTGGGCTGGCTCCTGATAAATACAAGCGGACACCCTTTGAGGACCGCTTTTTTAGTGACTCAGCATTGTTAAAAAGCTTTGTTAAGCAATGTGATGTTATTGTCCACCTGGCTGCTATGAACCGCCACCCCGACCCTCAGGTGATTTATGACACCAATATCGGGTTAGTAAAGCAGTTGATTGATGCTATGGAAAGCGAGGGGGTTACTCCGCATGTGTTGTTCTCCTCCTCTACCCAGGAAGAGTTGGACAACCTTTACGGGCAGTCAAAGAAAGATGGTCGTGAACTATTGGAGCAGTGGGCTTCAAGACACAATGCATCTTTCACCGGATTGGTGGTACCCAATGTTTATGGTGAGTTTTCCAGGCCAAACTACAACACATTTATTGCCACCTTTGCACATAAGCTCATCAATGGCGAGCAGCCTCAAATCATTACCGATAGCAGTGTGAAACTAATCTATGTGGGCTCACTCTGCAAGTTTATAATAGGTCAATTTGAAAACAAGGGAGTGTCAAGGGTTAATGTCCCATTTGATTTTGAACGCAAAGTGAGCAGTATCCTCTCTCTTTTTGAGCATTTTAATTCATTGTATGCAAACAATGGTTTCATTCCAAACTTGTCCGACATCAATGAGGTGAACCTTTTCAATACATTCAGATCTTATCTTGATTATAAAAACAAGTTCCCTGTCAAGCTGGTTAAACATTCCGATAACCGTGGGATGTTTGTGGAGACCATCAAGCTTGGTATTGGTGGCCAGGTATCATTTTCCACTACCCTGCCGGGAATTACACGTGGTAACCATTACCATACCCGCAAGATTGAGCGGTTTACAGTTATAAAAGGGAAGGCCAAGATACAACTTCGCAAAATTGGCAGCGATGAGGTTATGGACTTTTACTTGGATGGTGACGAACCGTCATATGTGGACATGCCTGTATGGTACACCCACAACATTACCAACATCGGTGATGAGGAACTTTATACACAATTTTGGATTAACGAATGGTACAACCCCGAGGATGGGGATACATTTTTTGAGGAGGTATAGATGAATAAACTAAAGGTAATGACAGTTGTCGGCACAAGGCCCGAGATAATCAGGCTGGCTTGTGTGCTTCAAAAACTGGACAAAAGCGAAGCTATAGAACATACACTGGTCCATACAGGGCAAAACTACGACTACGAACTCAATGAGGTCTTCTTCGAAGATTTGGGTCTTAGAAAACCTGATTACTTTTTGAATGCAGCAGGTAAAAATGCAACCGAAACCGCAGGACAAATTTTAATTAATGTCGACCCGGTATTGGAGCAGGTTAAGCCCGATGCATTCCTTGTGCTGGGCGATACCAACTCTTGCCTTTGCGCAATTGCAGCAAAAAAAAGACATATTCCCATCTTCCATATGGAAGCCGGAAACCGTTGTTTCGACCAACGGGTTCCCGAAGAGAGCAACCGTAAGATAGTAGACCACACTGCCGACATTAACCTTACCTATAGTGATATTGCCCGTGAATACCTGCTTGCCGAAGGATTACGACCGGACAGAATAATTAAGACGGGTAGCCCAATGTATGAGGTTTTGATGCAATACCTGCCAAAGATTGAGGGTTCTACTATTCTGGAAAAATTGGGTTTAGAGGAAGGAAAATATTTTGTTGTCTCTGCTCATAGGGAAGAGAACATCAATTCCGAAAGGAACTTCAATAACCTGGTCCAAATCCTTAATGACATTGCACAAAAATATGACTATCCTGTGATAGTCTCCACCCACCCCCGTACCCGAAAAATGATTGAGACCAAAGGGGTTACTTTCCATAAGAATGTACAGTTGATGAAACCAATGGGACTTAGCGATTACAATAAATTGCAATTAAAATCATTTGCAGTGTTATCTGATAGCGGTACAATATCAGAAGAGAGCTCAATACTTAATTTTAGGGCACTCAATATCCGAGAAGCACATGAACGTCCGGAGGCGATGGAAGAGGCTTCAGTTATGATGGTAGGGCTTAACCCTGAACGAGTAATGCAAGGGCTGACGCAATTACAGTATCAAAATATTGGTAGCCCACGAAATTTTCGCCCAGTTTACGACTACAGCATGCCTAATGTAAGTGATAAGGTGGTCAGGATAATTTTGAGTTATACTGATTACATTAAAAGAGTAGTTTGGAGTGAATAAAGATATATTAATACCGAGGTTTCGGGCTCTTGTAGTAGATAATAGTAGGATAATTGGAGCAAGAGGTTACAAAATTTATTCATATTGTAAGATCAACCATAAGCTTAATTATTTATATTCTGTTAAAGATTTTAAATATTCTTTACTTTCCAAATTTAGTTTACTAAGAAGGTTCTTCCGGGCAGAAATAACTGGTCTATATACATTGAATAACGGAGTAGATTTAGTTATTGCAAAAAAAGGTATTTTCAAACGTGAAACAGAATCATCAGTTTTTTTAAAATGTTTTGATATTCCAAGAGGATCAAGACCATTGAATCTTTGTGTTACTCCAGACAATACAGTTTATTTTGGTGAATACTTCGGAAATGCAAATAAAGAACAGGTCCATATTTACAAAACAGAAGATTCCGGTAAGACTTGGACAATAGCTTACACATTTCCCAAAGGTTCAATAAACCATATCCATGGTATATTCCATGATACATTCACAAATCGTATTTGGGTTACTACTGGAGACATTGATAACGAGTGTATGATTGGTTATACCGTTGATAAGTTTGTAACATTTACTCCCTTATTAAAGGGTGGACAGCAATACAGAGCTTGCTTTTTGTTGTTTTTTGAGGATAGCATTGTATATGCAACAGATTCTCAATACATAAAAAACACAATCAACATAATTGACAGACAAACTCTTGAAGTAAAGAAAGCATACGAAATTTCTGGCAGCGGAATTTATGGAGGTCAATCAGGCTCACTTTGTTATGTTTCCTCAACCATTGAACCATCAAATGTTAATACAGAACAATATTCACATCTATATATCTCATTGGATGGCAAGAAGTGGAACGATATTGTAAAATATAAAAAAGATGTGTGGCATAAATCTGCATTCCAATTTGGTAGTATTCAATTTCCCAGATATCTGTCGGAAAAATTCGATGGAGAAATCGTTTTTTCGGGTAGAGCTTTAAAACATATCGGAGGTAAAACATTTATTAAACAGGTCTAATATGAGAATCTTATTCTTGTTACTTCATATGCCAGAATACCTTACGTCCTCAAATATGTATACCGAACTTATTCAAGAATTTAAAAAGAATGGGCATAATATAACTGTCATTGCACCATCCAATAATAAAAAACAATACGTTAATTATGAGAATGAGTTAAAGGTTGTACGGGTAAAATCAATGGCTACTCAAGATGTAAAACACCTTATAAAAAAAGGAATAGCGTTGGCCACATTACCATTTTTTTTTAAGAGAGCTTATAATAAATATCTGGCAAATGAACAATTCGACTGGATTTTCATGCCCACTCCGCCAATAACCTTAGTTGATTTTGTATTATACTTGAAGAAAAAAACTAGTGCAAAGTTTTACCTAATTCTAAGGGACATCCATCCTCAAAGTGCAGCAAGTATTGGGCTAATAAATAATATTTTTTTCTATAATTACCTTGATAAAAGGGCATCTAAAGGATACCAGATTGCAGATATTATTGGATGTATGTCGCCTAAAAACATCGAGTTTATCAAGAATAATTATAACTTAGATGAACTTAAACTAAAGCTATTATATAACTGGTCAAGTCCAGGTGACAATTATAATAGTAACCTGGATGAAGATATCCGGTCTAAATATAATCTCAACAACAAAATTATTGCTCTATTTGGTGGAAATATTGGATATGGACAAAAAATTGAGAATATTTTGAATATAGCAAATCGTTTCAAAGATAATCAGGATTTAATATTTCTTGTAATAGGAAAAGGGGTGAAGAAAATCGAGCTACTTGAAAAATCGAAACAACTTGGTCTAAGCAACATCCTATTTATGAACTATATGCCTAAAAATGAATATTTAAAATTAGTGACTTCTGTTGACATAGGACTTATATCAATTAATGAAAAATACTCTGTTCCAACTTGTCCCTCAAAAGCTATATCATATATGCAATTAGGAATACCTATTTTCGCTATGATTAATCCTGAAAATGATTATGGGTTAATAATTGAACGAGATGCTGGTGCTGGTTATTATTCTATTGGAAGTGAAGATCAAAGCGGTTTGGAAAAATTTGAAAAAATGGTATTATCTCCTTCTTTGAGAAAAAAAATGGGTTCTTCTGGATTAGAGTTTTATAGAAAACATCTCACAACTAAAAAAGCATACAATACAATAATTCAAAATATTCGCGATGTCAAATCTTAGTAGGACATACCGTTTTTTAAGATTCATTGGTCTAAATTATTCAGAAGAAGAATACGGGCAAGTATCAATATGGAAAGTTCTTAAAAGAGTATTTAAAACATATCGTGATGGGTTTTTAATGAAATTCATTATGGAATCATGGTTACTGGCACCATTTGCTCCCAGAAAAATCAGGCCATGGATTTTAAAGAAACTTGGTGCTCAGGTCGGGAAAAATGTTTTTATAGGTTCCAAGGTTTGGATTGACTCTGGACACGCCGATATGATAATTTTAGAAGACCATGTTCACATAGCTGGTGAATGTACAATACTTTGCCATCAAAGAAATCTTAGAAATTATTCAATAGGAGATGATTACGCAAAACTTGGTTATAGAATAGAACAGGTGCATTTAAAAAAAGGTTGTCTAATCGGTCAACGGACAATGGTAATGCCAGGAGTTACAATTGGCGAAGGTGCAATCATTGGTGCTTACTCGTTGGTGACAAAAGACATTCCACCTTGGACAATTGCAACTGGTCGACCAGCAAAAGTTGTTAAAAACATCCCCGAACGAACCAATGATAATCCCAAATAATTAAGCTCACATGAATATTTTAACATTTGATTTAGAAGAGTGGTACACTTACAAAGGTATTGGATCCGATTTGGAAACATCTAATCGTTTGGAGGGGTATTTGGATATTTTCTTGGATCTTTTTTGTGCTCAGGATATTTGTGCGACATTCTTTGTTTTGGGAGCGATTGCTCGTAGCCATCCACACATTATCAAAAAAATCCATGATGCCGGGCATGAAATCGGGTGCCATTCCGATGTACACAGATGGCTTACCGAGTTCAATGAAGCTCAGTTCGAAGATGATACTCTTAGGGCTATTTCTTCTATCGAAGATGTTATTGGCACCAAGGTTTTGTGTTACCGGGCCCCTGCTTTTTCGATTACCCCACAAAACAAATGGGCTTTAGAGATTCTGCATAAAAACGGTATAGAATATGACTGCTCAATATTTCCTGCCGGCAGGGATTTTGGTGGATTTGCCGGTTTCTCTGCCGACACTCCTTCTATAATTGAGTATGCTGGAATAGAGATGAAGGAGTTTCCGATGGGAGTAACGACTATCTTGGGTAAAAAAATCGCTTATTCCGGTGGGGGATACTTTAGACTACTACCCTACTCCAAAATAAAAAGCATTATCTCTGCACGTGACTACAATATGACCTATTTCCACCTTCGTGATTTCGATAAGGAACAGTCCCGGCAACTTACACTGCGGTACTTCAAAAACTATTACGGCATCAACTCGGCAATGGACAAGTTTAATAGACTACATACTGATTTTGAGTTTATAAACATCTCACAAGCCAACGAAGAAATCTACTGGCCCACGGTTCCGGTAATCAAGTTATAGCTAGCTCATCCCTCGGATAAACTAACAATCATCTAATTATATGCGCTTTAATATATTTTAATTAAAAAGCAGTGATATGAATTCAGATAATCCTTTTAGCATGAATGATGTTGATACTGGTTCTATTTTCAACAACATATCTGAGATAATAAGAGAAATAGAAACAGAATATCAGAAAAATCAAGGCTTAATTCTTACGGAAGATGACCTTAAATCAATTCTGTATTGCAAGCTTCGTGCATTATTTCCAGACAAAATTGCAACAATGGATCCCGGAATTTATGCGTCCCGTTTACATACAGAAGTTTCTTTCTTTGATAAACACCAGTATGTAAAGTAGCTGGCTGCGTAGTAATATTTAACAAGACGAATAAAAAGTCCGATGAATTTGAAAAACTATACTTAATGCAAAGTGATTCACTAAAGATCTTTTATGGTACAGGGAATGTAGAATTTCCTGATGAGTAATTAAACAACAACCATGAACGAATTACACTATTTGTTTTCTGATGAATCAGGTTATGTTGGGGAATCCAGACATGGTAGTATTGCAGTTATTGCTGGTAGTAGAACAACTACAAAAAAGATGAATGATATCATCAAAGAGAGTCTGGGAGGGAAATCAGAAATTAAATTTAGTGGCATTTCGAGCAGGAAGGATCAAGAAATTGCAAAACATATAATAAACAAGAGTCTTGAGCTAACTAAAATTAATAAGCTAAAAATCAATGTAATTATCTGGGATAAACATGATTCCCGACATAGCATTCCCAATAGATGTGATCTAAGTAATCTGATCATAATGTATTATAGAGTGCTTAGGCATTCTTTGAAACATTGGAGTGAAGGTATTGACTGGGCTTTTTATCCAGACCAACAAACATCAGTTAAATGGAGTGACTTGATAAATATTCTATCTAAAAAGCCTATTTCGGATACAGATATTAGTTCTCAAATCTTGTTTGATTTCTTTAATAAGTCCATATATCCAAACATAAGAATTACAAGGGAATTAGATTCCAAAGAATTTCCAATTGTACAATTAGCAGACCTTTTTGCAGGGATTGCCAGAACATCCCGCGAGGACTCATTATTATACCAACAATGGATACAACAAGAAGATTTAAAACTCAGTCCATCTCTTTTCCCTGTTCAAGAAGCTGAAAATTTGGTTTCAAAGTCAAAAAAAACCAAGTTTGAAATAGTACGCCATTTCCATGATCAAACAAAGCGTTATAATTTAGGAATCAATTACTCCGAAAATAAATATTTAAAATCTCACAATCCAAATAGCAATCTAAACTTCTGGCACTACACACCACAAGGAGCTTATGACAAGGCTCCCATCAAACAAACACATAAAGACAATGGAATTTAATGATACCCGAAAAGTCATAATAATCGGTAACGGCTTCGATTTAGTGAGATTTGTGATGCAAAATTTGTTTTTATCAAAAAGAACTGCGACATTTGCTGATAGAAATATACATTTCTCTGCGTATGATTACGCAGGCGAAATTAGAGATAATACACCTTCCAGGCTTGCAGTAATGCAGCACACTTGGGGGGTTTTTTCATATTAATATATCCTTAATCATCTTGCTTTATCGTGAAGACTTATAAAAAAAAGCCCCTAACATACTATCAACAAGTTGAGTTGCTAAAGAGTCGGGGATTACATTTCGAAAATACTTCCCGAGCAGAAAGATATTTAAGCGAAATTAGCTACTATAGATTAAGTGCTTACTTCTTGCCATTTTGTAGCACGAAGGACAAATTCAACGATAATGCTTCTTTTGATAGGATTTTAGACTTGTACCTTTTTGACAGAGAATTACGTCTTTTAGTATTCGATGCAATCGAAAGAATAGAGGTTGCTATCAGGACTCAGATGATATACCAATTGTCACACAAATACAATGACAGTCATTGGCAGGATAATGCTGCTCTTTTTAACCCACCAGTCACTAATCCTCGCTCTGGAAAAACGATACATATATACCAAGATACACAAGATATCATTGCTAATCACAAAAACAGTAAACATCCTGAAGTATTTATCAAACATTATACTTTAACCTATAATTCCCCCAATAATCCTCCTGGATGGATGTGTATAGAACTTTTAACAATTGGAGAACTTTCCAGACTATATACTGCACTTAAAAACAATAAAGATAAGCAAGCAATCGCAAATTTTTTTGGCCTACATCATACTATTTTCACATCCTGGTTACATAGTTTAGTTTATGTACGAAATATTTGTGCTCATCACTCAAGGCTTTGGAATCGAGATCTAGCAATCAAACCAGAAGTTATAAAAAACCCATCAAGACCTTGGATTGATAAAGCATTCGACAGTAATAATCATCGCTGCTTCTATTTTCTAAGTATCATTAAATACTTATTATCAAGCGCCAATCCGGGCAATCATTTTAAAGACCACCTTATTTCATTAATTGAAAAACATCCGGATGTGCCAATTGAATACATAGGGATTCCTACAATAGACGGCAAAACGTTGATTGATTGGAAAACTCAACCACTATGGAACTAATTCATCCCTCGGATAAATTCATATATTGCTGATTTTAAGCATAAAACTAAGTCATGTACAAACACATCTTCAAACGTCTCCTGGATTTTACTTTGTCATTGATTGGGCTGGTGGTCATCAGTCCTTTGTTGGTGGTGGTGTGGGTGTTGCTATTGGTGGCAAATGGTGGTGCGGGGGCGTTTTTTGTTCAGACTCGGCCTGGTAAGGGGGGGCGGTTGTTTCGGGTAATCAAATTCAAAACTATGAATGAGAAAAGGGACAGTGAGGGCAACTTACTGCCTGCTGTTAATAGGATTACTCCTGTGGGTAAATTCATGAGGTCCCTCTCTTTGGATGAACTTCCACAACTTTTTAATGTTCTAAAGGGAGATATGAGTTTGATCGGGCCGAGACCTCTTAGGGTTGAGTATCTGCCGTTGTACTCTGCAAGGCAGGCTAAGAGACATGATGTACGGCCTGGTGTCTCTGGCTGGGCTCAGGTTAACGGGAGGAATGCTATAAGTTGGGAAGAGAAATTTGAATTGGATGTTTGGTATGTCGAAAACCTCAGCTTTTGGCTAGACATTAAGATTTTGTTTATTACCATATGGAATGTCATTTCAAGAAAGGGTATTAATCAGGATGACAATTCCACTATGCAACCATTTAAAGGAGCGAAACTCGATGGATAAAGCAATTATTGTTGGAGCGGGTACATATGGCGAAGTGTACTCCGAATTTATTACTGAAAATTTTCAATATGAATTGGTTGGATTTGTAGATGATGATTCTTCAAAGCATGGGAAAATAGTAAATGGGTACCGAGTTCTTGGTAATGTAGATTACCTGAAGACCGTTGAAAATCGGAATACGATCTCTGTATTTGTCCCGATAGGCAACAATGATGTAAGGTGCAGAATTCTTAACTTTTGCCGTGACCTTGGGTTTAATACACCTGGCTTTATTCACAAATCTTGTACAATACACAATACGGTTAAAATGGGTCAGTCTGTATACATTTTACCATCTACCAGCATAATGCCGTTTGCACAATTAGAAGATAATGTCATGATTAGTATGGGCGTAAACATAGCCCACCACACCGTGATCTGCAATTCTTCATTTGTGTCTCAAGGAGCAAATATCGGAGCATCATTAAAAATCGGAGCACGATCATTTATAGGAATAGCATCTACAATTATGACAGGTATCTCAGAAGTTGGAGAGAATGTCACAGTAGGCGCAGGAGCAGTAGTCATCCGCGACCTGCCATCAAACGTAGTTGTAGCAGGCATCCCAGCCAAAATCATAAAAACCAAAGAACCACTAATTGCATCCCTCGGATAAATTAACAACTAATTAATTTTGTGACCATTGCAGCTTCCCGAACATTACCAGCATTTTACGGCCGCATCCCTCGGATAAATTAACAACTAATTGAAAATATAGACATTACACAATATTCATGTTCCATAGTTCCATGCACTTAAATTCCAAAAGTCACAAAACTCCACAGTACGAAAACAAAAACATAAAAACACAGATTTATCCCTCGGATAAATTAACAACTACTTGTTTTATTGCAATTTAAACAAATTGAATGTGTCCTTTTTTTTGTATAGTTTTGTGTAGTTTTTAAAAGTATGGAGCATACGGGACGGACGGGACGCATCCCTCGGATAAATTTACAACTACTTGATTTTATATCCCTTATGGCTTTTAGGTCATTTTCAGCATTTTAGCGATATGTGCGACACGACTTCTCCCATTTTTGGAGCTTTAGTTAAGCCCTCCTTATTCCGAGGAAAGGAACCAGGCTTGGATGTTGGTGGCCGGGAACGGGTGCGCAGGTTATTTGCCGGCGCTAAGAGGTTATCTCCAGGCAAAAGCTGCCCGGCTCTGTATTGGTCCGGCAGCCGGCTCGGTGCCTAGGATAACCTCTGCACCGGAATAACCAGCTGGGGGCAGCACCCGTTGCTAGCAAGGATACGTTTTTGAGATAAATTATGAATTAGGTTGATAATTGTTGCGTTAGATAAGAAGCAACTAAAACTACAGAGTTAATAAGCTAATTATGTATACATTACTTGAAGAAAACTGTCCAAACTCAGCAAAAAAGTTTTGTCTTGGTGAAATTTGATAGGGTGTTTATCGAACACTTACGAATTTGTCAACAATACGATTGAATTTGCTTCGATTTAGAAACGAGACCAGTTGAGCGAAATCGAGGTTCTCTAGTACGATACTACGATCAAGGTTTCGAAGATTTTATATGATTTTGCTAACGAAGCTTTCCCAAAGATATCACAATGTAGCTTATATAGTGCACCTTATTTATAGCAAAAAAAAGAGCCCCTGTAAACTGCAGCTAAATACCAAATAATTAAACATATGTCTTTAGATTTAAGTAAAACATTAGTAATTGGGGTCTCATCTAGAGCTTTATTTGACTTGGAGAAGGAAAATGATATCTATGAAAATAAGGGTTTGGTGGCCTATCAGGAGTATCAAGTAGAGCATGAAAATGTGCCTTTAGAAAGAGGTACTGCGTTTTATTTAATTGAGTCTTTACTCAAACTGAATGAGCAAAAAAAAGATAAAAAGCTTATTGAGGTAGTTATTATGTCTAGGAATTCTCCAGATACAGGGTTAAGAATCTTGAATTCCATTAAACATTATGGACTTCCAATTACGAGAAGTGCTTTTACATCTAGTGTTTCGTTAGCAAATTATGTTGATGCATTTGATGTTGATCTGTTTTTGTCTAAATCTGTGACAGATATCCAGGGAGTTATTGACTCTGGCAAATGTGCCGCGGCGTTAATTTATCCACCTCCGAAAGATTACATACCTGATGTTAAAACGGTGAGAATTGCATTCGATGCCGACGCAGTTGTTTTTTCAGAAGAATCGGAATTAATAAATAAACAGAAAGGATTGGTTGAGTTTCAAAAAAACGAATCTAAAAATGAGAATATTCTTTTGGAGGAAGGGCCTTTTGGGAGATTTATTAAACTGCTATCTAAGATTCAGGAAGAAATTGATAGAGATTTAATAAGAATTGCAATAGTTACTGCTCGAGACTATCCAGCAAATATTAGAGTTATTAAAACATTGAGGGAATGGGGCGTTTATGTTCATGAGGCGTTCTTTTTAGGTGGGGTTTCAAAAGACAAAGTACTAAAGGCCTTTAATGCTCACATCTTTTTTGACGACCAAGATGTTCATGTTAACCCAGCATCTGCGCTCGTACCCTCGAGCAAAGTACCATACAAAAGCACGTCTTTATTGAATTTTGATCCGAAGAAATTGAGTTTGGTACAAGAAAAATGAGTACACTCCCAATATATTAGTAAGCATCCGATAAATGACATCTTTTAGAGCCCCTTCATCATCAATACCTTTACAAAAACAAAAAGAGGTATGTTGACAGAAGAACAGGTAATTGAAATCGAGCACTACTGCCATGATCACAATGTTTCCCGAAAAAGTCGTCTGAAGGAGTTGAACATAGATCCGAACCATTTCTACCGACTTAAAAGGAAGTTGCTTTCCGATAGCAACGACCTGTCGAACGGGAGGTTTCTCCAGTTAAATGCGAATGGAGAATTCGCTTTAGCCTGAGCGGCATAGTTGCAAATCTTATGGAAAAGGATATACACAGCGGAGACGTCTTCATCTTTCTTAATAAGTGTAGGCTTATATCATTAGAAATTTGCCATTGACGGGAAGGTAACCGAACAAGTGAAGAATCAATATGAAGTCTGTGGACAAGTCCGAAAGTCTGTTCATTGGAAACATAATGAAGGATTCTCTAAAGCAAGAGCAACCATTAAATAAGAAAATTAAATAGACCAAATATGCAGGATAAACTTAATGACAATGTAAGTACCGCGCGTACTATTTCCAATGACCCCCAATATTTTGGCGGATATTTGAATATGGCTCGACTTAACATATTCAACATTAGCAATTACATTGGGCAATTGTTTAATCAATCTCTACTACCAGAAGAGGCTCATATTCCTAATAGCTTCTTAACCAACTATCAAATTAAGCATTTGAATTGGAATCATACTTACAGCAGAACCTTACGGTTTTTACCTATAGTTAAACTATTTAACCTAGAAGAGTATCCAAAGAACACCAACGGTAAGCTGGATCATACTCTCATTACTCCTGGGTTGACTAAGGATTTTGAGAGTATGAGTAAATATCTAAAACAAGTTTTTGCTGACATTAACGATTTTAGAAACGATTATTCTCACTTTTATTCTACCACAACAGGCACCAATCGAAAACTTTATGTAGATGATCAGACTGCTACATTGCTGACTAATGCCTTCGAATTTGCTATAGATCACACTATGCTGAGATTAAAAGGGGTGCTTAGTGAGGAGGACTTTAACCATGTTAGAATAAGAAAAATAGTGGAGGCCGACAACAAGATCACTACTGACGGATTAGTCTTTCTCATCTGTATGTTCCTAGAGCGCGAACATGCTTTTCAATTCATCAATAGAGTAAAAGGTTTTAAGGGAACACAGTATTGCTGCTTTGTAGCTACCCGTGAGGTTTTTATGACTTTTTGCGTAAAGTTGCCGCACGATAAATTCATAAGCAGCGATATAAAGCAAAGGCTTATCATGAACATGATCAATGAATTGAATAACTGCCCAAAGGATCTCTATGCTGTACTTTCCGAAAAAGAACGCGAAAAGGTGAGAAGTATAGATGTAACCAATAATGGCTCTGATGACAATTTTGGTGAGATGGACTATGATCTTTATAAAGAGGAGTTGATTAGCAACATTAGACATAGCAATCGGTTCCCATATTTTGCTTTGGGCTTTATTGACGAGACTGGTTGTCTCTCCAGTTGGAGGTTTCATATAAATATTGGCAAGCTTGAATTGGCTAGCTATTTTAAGCCTCTTGCCGGCTCAGAAGAGCAACGAAGAATTATAGAAAATGTAAAGGCCTTTGGAAAGTTGAGCGATTTTAATGATAAAGACTCGACATATACTAAAATTAACAACAAGTTACACGATCATGGCTTTGATCAATTTGCTCCTCACTATAACATTATTCAAAACAAGATTGGGATTTACCGAACTACGCTTAAAACTCCTATTATAATTCGAAGAAGTGGGCAAACGGACAATCTCAAAGTTAGGATTAAACAGCATGCACCTGAAGCGTTCTTAAGCCTTCATATGCTTCCACAGATTATTTTACTTGAATACCTTAAAAGTGGTGCTGCAGAAAAAATCCTAAATCATTTTATTGATTTTAATCAGGAAATCTTAAATGAAAAATTTATCCGGAAAATTAAAGAAAAGCTTCCTTCTGATTGGAGTGAATTCCACAGAAAGACAGATTCTAAAAAACAATCTGCATATAGCGCAAAGAGTCTTAATTGTTTAGAGGATCGAAAACAATGCTTGAATAATGTTTTGGATCATTACAATCTGAACATCAAACAGATACCAAGCCGAATAATAGACTATTGGCTCAACATAGCCGATGTGGATGACTCGCGTTCATTCTCTGATCGTATTAAATTAATGAAAAGTGATTGCAAGAAACGCCTCAAAGTCATCAAAAAATATTCGGACGATCCTAGTACCAGGATACCCAAGGTTGGAGAAATGGCTACATTCCTGGCAAAAGATATCGTAGATATGATTGTCGATAAGAGTTTAAAAATGCGATTTACCTCGTTCTATTACGATAGGATGCAGGAGAGTCTGGCATTTTATGCTGCAAGTGAGAAAAAGGACTTGTTTAGGGCGATCGTAGATGAACTGAGAATATTTGAAAAGGACGGTCATCCATTTCTAGAAAATGTGCTTAAAAAATCTCCCTCAAATACTCTGGACTTCTACACCTGTTACCTGAAAGAAAAAGCAGATACCAGAAACAATAACTTTGAGAAAAACAATTCATGGATTGACAGGGTTTTCTTTACTACCGTCTTTAATGATAAAATCAATAAAAAGATGGTAACAGTAAGAATGCCCGAAGATACATCTAATATACCCTACACTATTCGTATATGGGCAGAAAAGGATAAAGTTGATTTGTGGAAATGGTTAAACAATATAACAACACTCAATAAGAAACCAATTGATTTACCTGTCAACTTATTTGATTCAAAGCTGCATGAATTGCTCTGCCTAGAGCTAGACAAGAAGGCCGTTACTTATAATCCGGAGAGTAAATGGAATGAACTGCTTAAATTATGGTGGAATACTCGTAATGACGGTGTTCAGTGGTTTTATAGTGCAGAACGGGAGTACAGCATTTATAATGAAAAGATCCATTTTATACCTGATTCAAAAGAAACGTTTAAAGAATATTATGTAAGTGCATTCACAAAAGTGAACCAGAATAATAAAAGAGGTCGGAAAAAGCCAATTAATAAGCAACTTGAACATGTTTTCAAGCGTTCAATAGCAGAATCAGAAAAGAAATTTAGAATCTTACAGGAAGAAGACAGGCTGATAGTATTGATGGTAGAAAAGTTGATGAAAGAGAAGAATGTGAATATAGAGAACCTTCAACTTTCTAATGTTGCGAAACTGATAAGTGAAGAGATACATGTAGAAATGGTGCTCGAATATGACAATAATGGTAATATTATATATAAGAATATTACTCAACCGTCAAAGAAAAACATGATTGTAACCAGATGTAAACGCAAGAACTACACTTTATTACACAAATATCGTTACGACAGACGATTACCCGGACTTTTTGAATACTGCCAAACACAGGAGGTGCAACATGATTGGCTAAAGAAAGAATTGGATTCATACAATCGTGCAAAACAGGTAGTGTTTGATTCAGCATTTAAGCTTGAGAAACATATTATTGCATATGATAAAGATGGTCTCGTAAAGCTGTATGTTGATGAGAATAATAATTCTTTGACCGGCAATGTCGTTCATAAGCCTTATCTTAATTGGATGGTATCTAAAAATTTAATAACTAATGAAGAATGTGATTTTCTGCATACAGTCCGAAACAAGTTTGCTCACAACCAATTTCCTCGAAAAGAAATTGTAAAAGATATGTTTGATTTGGATTACAGCTCCCCTATTGCAGAACAAATTTCAGAGGTATACAGACAAAAGATTAATGATGTCATATCGAAAAAAGCTATTCATTGAATATATATAGGCTAACTTAAATATGAATCTACAACTTTTAAGCAAGCATAGAAATTGAAAAACAATAAATTGCATCATACTAGTTGTAAGTGCTCTTAATTTGAAGGGTAAACACAACTATGACCAAGCCATTATATGACATAAACATGTTGTAAGTGCTCTTAATTTGAAGGGTAAACACAACTGCTTTTAATGGATACCTCTTGACCTTTCGTTGTAAGTGCTCTTAATTTGAAGGGTAAACACAACCAATATGTACAGAAGATATTAATTTATAAAGTTGTAAGTGCTCTTAATTTGAAGGGTAAACACAACGAGCCCAATCCCCTCTTTCATACAATCCTCGTTGTAAGTGCTCTTAATTTGAAGGGTAAACACAACTGGATTTTTTCATTAATCTTTTTCTTTTTCGTTGTAAGTGCTCTTAATTTGAAGGGTAAACACAACAAGGTGGCTCCGTAATCAGATGATGTGTAGGTTGTAAGTGCTCTTAATTTGAAGGGTAAACACAACCCTGCGACAGTTGTTTTTCCCTTGCCTTGAGTTGTAAGTGCTCTTAATTTGAAGGGTAAACACAACGTATAGTTGTAATATCCGTTATTATAGGAGGTTGTAAGTGCTCTTAATTTGAAGGGTAAACACAACTAGGCGGTTATTTAGCATCGGTAGAAACAGTTGTAAGTGCTCTTAATTTGAAGGGTAAACACAACCAATAAATCTCCGTATAAACATTCCAAATTGTTGTAAGTGCTCTTAATTTGAAGGGTAAACACAACTATCAAGTGATTCTATTTCCTCTTTTGTTGGTTGTAAGTGCTCTTAATTTGAAGGGTAAACACAACATTGAATAAATATTATCAGGAATAATAATTGTTGTAAGTGCTCTTAATTTGAAGGGTAAACACAACAGTGCGGCTATTGGCTACATTAGAGTGCGAGTTGTAAGTGCTCTTAATTTGAAGGGTAAACACAACGCGGTATGCCCCGTTACAAATTGGTACTTTGTTGTAAGTGCTCTTAATTTGAAGGGTAAACACAACCAACTTGCGGTTATACTCTTCCTGCGACATGTTGTAAGTGCTCTTAATTTGAAGGGTAAACACAACGGCAGGATCTTCAAGGGTAATGTTGCATTCGTTGTAAGTGCTCTTAATTTGAAGGGTAAACACAACCCGTAGAACCTACTATTAAGTGGTGGGAGGTTGTAAGTGCTCTTAATTTGAAGGGTAAACACAACTTGTAAGTGCGCCCTTGATTGTTGTATATTGTTGTAAGTGCTCTTAATTTGAAGGGTAAACACAACAACTTATCCCCTGCTTTAAATTTTGTCATGGTTGTAAGTGCTCTTAATTTGAAGGGTAAACACAACATTTTTCGTAACCATTATTGATTATTTCCCGTTGTAAGTGCTCTTAATTTGAAGGGTAAACACAACCATAATTACTTAATCCTACGAGATACTCCTGTTGTAAGTGCTCTTAATTTGAAGGGTAAACAC
>Ga0334901_1001080_pt1 | contig 31106 bp, 28 predicted proteins | sample GraSluR3_MG_3_FD_207216 | JGI IMG/M metagenome (GOLD analysis project Ga0334901, IMG submission 207216) | Sludge microbial communities from methane-producing bioreactor in Wageningen University, Netherlands - Granular Sludge_15_08-R3 | ecosystem: Engineered > Bioreactor > Anaerobic >... | reverse complement strand
AGCCGGCCACAGCGTTCGCCAAATCGATAAAAAACTCTCCCATTCCCGTTTTTTCAAGATAAGCACTGAACAGAATAAACAGGAATATAAAAGTGGAAGACACCCCTATGGGTATACCAAAAATACCTTCGGTGGTATAGAACTGATGCTGTACAAGGCTGGTAAAACGGACCCCCCTGTGGGCTAGCTGTCCCGGAATATGACGCCCTACCAGGGCATATATCAGGAATAAAGTAGCGATAATGACCATAGGCCAGCCTACCACCCTGCGTGTTGCCTCCAAAATTAGTGCTATTGCAATTAATCCGACTATAAAGTCAAGGGTGGTAACCCTGCCCGCCCTTAGGACCAGTTCCTGGTAGTTTACAACTATATACATAGGAACTGAGGCGCCCAATACGGCCAGGGCTACATCAAAGGGATGAAATTTATGCCTCGACCAGCTTTTCCTCGAAGGATACAGGAGAAAAATCAGGCAAAAACCGAAGGATACGTGTATTGACCTTTGAATCATTGCGTCCAGCACACCAAAAACCGCAGTGTAAAGCTGGAAAAGTGAAAAGGTTATAGCAATAGCTGATATTAGCTTTGCTCCGTAGCCTGCCAAAACACGATAGTCGGATTCCTTATCGTACTTTCTCAGTAGATCTTCGTGTTCCGCTGTATTTTCTGTAACAATTTCCGGATTGTCTTTGTTTCCCATATTTACGCCCCTTTCCAACCGGGTTTCACCATTTCAGCGACCATTTGTCAACTGCTCTTATCGTAAGAAGGCCTTCCGGTTTTGTGAACTCAAGCAGAGGATAAGTTTCATCCTCCACAGCCAGTTTATGCTCGGGTATCGGCGATACCCTCATGTCAATAGTCTCAAATCCCCTGTCGAATTTCAGGATAAATTCACCGTCAACATTTTCCAGGGTTCCGTTTTCATAGTCATAGGGCATACCCACACCCAGGGAGCTGTACCTGACTTCCTTTAACATAAGAGTATTGTCATCCCGGATATAGAATACTTCATTAACCGGAGTATGATGTACCGAGTGTATGAAACTTAGTGTAAAGGTTCTGCCGGGTACTTGAATGATTCGTTCAGAGCCCTCATCCTCCCCTTTTAAAACCAAAACCTTCTGCTTCCCGATACCGCAGACAACAAGTACAAGAACAATTACTACAATTAAGACTGTCATGGTCGGTTTTAAACGCTGTTTCATAAAATCAGAGCATTGGATTTCTCCAATGCTCAGACCCCCTTTGATTCTTTCGGATGGGGACATTAAAGTCCCCACCCTCAAGTTAATCAATCCTTACTATTCATTGAAGTATCTATCAGCGCCCGGATGCAGTTCTATCCCCATTCCATCAAGGCCCGTTTCAGGCTTAATCTTGGCTCCTGCCGTACTATGGGCTGCCTGCATCCTGTCGGGGTTGTCATACATTGTCTTTAACATGTTGTAAGCAAGGTCTTCGTCCATACCGGCATCTATTGCCAGCATCGCCTGAACTGCAACCGTTTTGATATCCTCGTCTATTCCTGTGTAGGTACCGCCTGGTACAACCAGTTTTGTATAGAAGGGATATTTTTCGATAAGGGCGTCAGCCATATCATCTTCAACTGTTACCAGCTTAACATCATGCTGTGCGCCGATATCCTGTATTGCTGCAGTCGGATGGCCTGCAGTTACGAATGCCACGTCAACGTTACCGTCCTTTAGGTTGTTTGCAGCTTCTGCAAAGGACAGGTACTGGACTGTGATATCGTCATAGGTAATTCCTGCTGCTTCCAAAATCTGCCTTGCATTCGCTTCGGTACCGCTTCCGGCCGCACCCACGGCTACTCTTTTGCCATTAAGATCTGCAACCGTTTCTATACCTTTGCCTTCAATGGTAACGATCTGTATGGTTTCCGGATACAGAATGCAAAGTCCTCTAAGTTCCGGGTAGGAGTCCCCTTCAAACATTTCGGTACCATTTGCCGAATAAAAAGCTATGTCGTTTTGCACCATTATTACATCTGCTTCCCCGTCACGGAGCAAATTAATGTTGGCAACGGATGCTCCGGTACTCTGGGCGGTAGCGTTTACTCCCGGGATGTTTCTATTCCATATATCAGCCATACCACCGGCCAACGGGAAGTATGTGCCTGCAGTTCCACCACTGGCAATGTTTATGAATACCTGCTCTGCCGGTGCCTGTTCCTCTGCGCCTTCTTCACCTTCCGGTTCTTCCGGAGCAGCTGGCGAGCAACCTACAACTGCCACTACCAACAAACATACCAAAAACATTGATAACAGTTTTCTATTCATTAAGACCCTCCATTCAATTTATTTTTTCTGTAACAGTATAATTCTACGGATTCTATTATAATCCTGTTGGTATTTTACGGTACTTCACGTTTTTTTCTGTAGGTAGAATCCGGGAATTGTGCCTTTTACATGCTCTAAACTATTTGGGAAACAAAGCCCTGTATCCTGTTAAGTCCCTTTTCAATCTGATCCATTGATGTTGCATAAGACATTCTGATGTAACTATCGTCTCCAAATGCTATACCGGGTATTACGGCAACTCCGGCATTCTCAAGCAGCAATTCCGAAAACACGAGAGAGGATTGGATTGTTTTTCCCTTATAGGCCCTGCCAATAAGCCTTTCAAGGCTTATATAAACATAAAACGCACCCTGCGGCCTTGTATAATCCAGGCTTTCTATGTTGTCCAGCCTTTTCATTGCGTATTTTCTGCGCCTGTCATATTCCTGCACCATACCGGCTATTATTGTTTGATCTCCCTTAAGGGCTGCTTCTCCCGCATACTGTACTATGGAACAGGGGTGGGATATGGCGTGTCCCTGTATGGAACCCATCGCCTTTATTACATCCCTTTCGGCCGCAGCATAGCCAAGTCTCCAGCCGGTCATGGCATAGGCCTTTGACATGCCGTTTACCAGTATTGTACGGGACTTTATTTCACTGCCAAATGAAGCGATACTGATATGCCGCATTCCGTCGTATATGAGTTTTTCGTATATCTCGTCCGAAACTACAAAGATATCCTTTTCAACCGCCACCGATGCAATCTCTTCAAGCTCCTTTTCTGAATACACCGAACCGGTTGGATTGGACGGTGAATTCAGTATAACAGCCTTTGTGCGGGGAGTAATGCTGTCTTTTAGCTGCCCGGCAGTTATCTTGAAACAGTTTTCCTTATAGGTTTTAACAATAACGGGTTTTGCCCCTGTTATGGTGACCATTTCAGGATAACTGACCCAGTAGGGTGAAGGAACAACAACCTCATCACCCGGGTTGCAAATAGCCTGAAAGGCGGTTGACAGGGAATGTTTGGCACCGCTTGAAAGTATTATCTGATCAAACTCATAATCCAGGCCGTTATCTTTTTTTAGCTTTTTTGATATTTCCTTTCTAAGTACGTCAATCCCATAGGCCGACGTATACCTTGTCTTTCCCTCCCGGATAGCCTTAACTCCTGCGTCTGCTATGTATTCGGGAGTATCAAAATCCGGTTCACCGGCCCCAAACCCTACAATGTCCGCTCCATCCTCCGCCATCTTTTTTGCCTTGGCGGTTATTGCAATGGTCATGGACGGAGTAATCCTGGCTGCAAGTCCGGATATCTGTGGCATTATTTTTACCTCCTTAAGAATTATTGTATGAGAACACACCACCAACCGCTGAATTACATGTCCCCTATTTGTGCTTATTAATATTGTATTACATTTTGGACATAAAAGTAATACTTAATATTGGCATTGAATTAAAAGTCCATTAGTTTTATAATCTTATGTACAGGCATTGTACACCAGTGAATATGGGGGTGCAAAGGATATGATTAGCGTATTGATTGCCGATGATGAAGCCCCGGCAAGGGAAGAGCTCAGTTATATGATAGGCAGGCTGATGGATTTTGAAGTTATAGGAGTAGCTTCCAGCGGCAGTCAGGCGGTTTTCCTTATTAAGGAACTGCATCCGCAGGTGGTTTTTTTGGATATCCAAATGCCGGGACTAAACGGCCTTGAGGTCTCAAAGGCACTGTCATCCGCAGACCCCAAGCCCCTTGTTGTTTTTGTAACCGCCTACGATGAGTACGCTTTAAACGCCTTTGATGTCGAAGCTGTAGACTACCTGCTTAAACCGGTCAGCGATGCCAGGCTTTTGAAAACGGCCAGGAGGCTAAAGGAACTTATGCAGCCGAAACTGGCGGAAAAAATAGAAACAATGCTGCTTGAACACCAAAAAGAAGAAGGGCTGAAGCGCATACCCGTGGAAAAAAACGGCAGGATAAAGCTTCTCGAACCCGGTGAAATTGTGTGCTTCTTTGCTGATCAGGGCTATATTATTGCACGAACACGTACGGGAGACTTCATAACAAACTTCACCCTTAACGAATTGGAAGAAAAAATCAATCATAATATTTTTTTCCGCTGTCATAAAAGTTATATTATCAACTTAGATTATATAAAGGAAATAATTCCATGGACCTACAGTTCATATAAACTAATCATGAATAACAATGACGAAATCCCGGTAAGCCGGCAGAAATCAAAATACCTCACCACAATGCTGGGGCTTTGAAACGTACAGCTTCGCATATTGCAGTTTGAAGACATATTTTGCAGGATAGCCTAAATGAATAAACATTTATGCTGTCCTGTTCTATAATAGACTTAGAATACTGCATAATTATACCTGCTCTTTATCCGAAAAGGGGGTGAAGGGTCCGAATACGCATTTCCTTCTAAAAAAAATTTAAAGGAGGTTTGTTATGAACTCATTATTAGTAATTCTCATCAGTATTGTATGCTTCATAATTGCCTATGCGACCTACGGTGCATGGCTGGCCAAGCAGTGGGGCATAGACCCCAAAAGGAAAACCCCCGCCCACACCAGGGGTGACGGCGTGGACTACGTACCCGCCAAAGCACCGGTGCTTTTGGGTCACCACTTTGCATCCATAGCAGGCGCAGGCCCGATTACAGGACCTATTGCCGCGGCCATATTCGGCTGGGTACCCGTTTTGCTGTGGATAATTATCGGAAGTATATTCTTCGGAGGTGTTCATGACTTCGGTGCATTGTTCGCCTCTGTAAGGCATGACGGCAGATCTATCGGTGAAGTAATAGAAGCCAATATAGGCAAAACCGGTAAAAAGTTGTTCTCCGCCTTTGCCTGGCTCACTCTGCTGCTTGTAATAGCAGCCTTCACCAACATCGTTGCCAATACTTTCACTGCCGTTCCGGCAGCCGCATCTGCATCGGTAATGTTCATGGTCCTTTCCATTCTGTTTGGCTATTTTGTTTACAGAAAGGGCGCACCATTGGGCATAAGCAGTGTAGTGGGAGTAATCATTCTGTTTTGCTGTATAGTTCTTGGAAACATATTCCCGCTTCAGCTTAGCTGGAACACATGGGTTGGAATACTTGTCGTATACATCTTCGTGGCATCGGTTACGCCCGTGTGGATACTGCTGCAGCCCAGGGACTACCTTAACTCCTTCCTGCTGTATGCCATGATAGCAGGCGCAGTACTGGGACTTCTTATCGCAAGACCCGCAATGGTCTCACCGGCCTTCACAACCTTTAAGGTGGGAAGCCAGTGGCTGTTCCCGATGCTGTTCGTAACAGTGGCCTGCGGCGCCATATCCGGCTTCCACGCACTGGTAGGCTCGGGTACCACGTCAAAACAGGTGGACAATGAAGCGGATACCAAACTGATAGGCTACGGTTCCATGCTGATAGAAGGGGTATTGGCAACAATAGCCATAATAACCGCCGCATATATAGGTGCCGATAAATTCGCAGCCCTTGCGGACGCGGGCGGCCCCAACAACGTATTCTCGGACGGTATAGGAAACTTCATGACCAGCTTCGGAGTACCCTTTGAAATTGGTAAATCCTTCGTAGCTCTTGCGGTATCAGCCTTTGCCCTGACCAGTCTTGATACCGGAACCAGGCTTGGCCGCTTCATACTGGAAGAGTTTTTCTATGATGCTTCCAGGGAAAGGCAAAACCCGCTTTCCAACCGTTATGTTTCCACTCTGGTAACCGTTGTGCTTGGCGGATGGCTGGCATTAACCGGTTGGAGCGTAATATGGCCCATATTCGGCTCCGCAAACCAGCTGCTTGCAGGCCTTGCACTTCTTTCTGTGGCAGTGTGGCTGAAAAAGAGCGGCAAGAACTACAGTATGTTTACCATACCAATGACCTTCATGCTGATAGTAACGGTACTGGCGCTTCTGCAGCTCATCCAGACCAACATGGCGGCCCAGAATTATATACTGGTAGTCTTCCCGATACTCCTGTTGGCACTGGCAATTGTACTAGCGGTCCAGGGCTACAAGATAATAGCAGGAAAAGAGGAAGCTCCACTGGAGAAATAAAGAAGGAATACAAAATGCGGATGCAAAAAAAGCATCCGCATTTTCTTTCGCTTCGTTCCCTATTACCTCAGCCGACAGTCCCTTCCGCTATTATACGGCTGTAGTCTTCCGAATAATCGGGTATCACCATCGATATCCGTGTCCCTTTTCCCGTTTCGCTTTCAATCTTCAGGCCGTAATCGTTACCGTATACATTCTTAAGTCTTTTATCAATGTTGCGCAAGCCAATCTTTTTATGGGAATCTGCATTTTCTCCCTGTGCAATTACGCCGCTGGCATCAAAACCCACCCCGTCGTCCTCTATACATATATATATACCCTGCTCCATCCGGTTCACGCCTATTACCACGGTGCCCCCCTCTTCCTTGGGAGCCAGTCCGTGCTTTATGGAGTTTTCCACCAGCGGCTGCAGAAGCAGCGGCGGAATGGAACAGCTTATACCCTTTTGTACTTCGAATTTTACGTTAAGCCTGCTTCCAAACCTGGCTTTTTCTATATTGAGATAGGATTTAATATTTTTGATTTCGGCATACAGGTCAATATTCTCTCCGTAGTGGCTCAGGTTGTTCCTTAAGATGTCTCCCAGGTCTATCAGAAGCTTCCTTGCCACCTCGGGGCTTATCCTGCAGTAGGACACTATGGTATTTAAGGCATTAAACAAAAAATGCGGGTTTATCTGGGCCTGCAGTGCCTGAAGCTCCGCCTTGGCCAGAAGGCGCGACTGCTCCTCTATCTTGCTCAGCTCCAGCTGTGTGGAAAAAAGCTGTGCAAGGCCTAAGGCCAGTTCCTCCTCAACCCATCCGATGCTGTCCCTGCCGGCCTTGAAAAGCACCAGGCTTCCTATTATTATGCTTCTTTCCTTAAGGGGGACCGCTATTATAGTCTGATCCCCGCCATCGGGTCCCGTCATGCTCACTGTATTGCCTTTCCCCGATTTGATGGCTTCCAGTACCGCGGAATTGTCAATAGGCCGGTCGGTATTAAGGGATGTGTTAATATTCCCAAAGAAGGACAGCACCCTGTTTGTATCGGTTATCGAAACCCCGTCTATACCCGTCATTTCCCGTATTATTTTTGTTGCTTTCATTGCCGACAGGTTATTGAGCCCTTTTCGGAAAAAGGGAAGGGTTTTGTTTGCGATGTTAAGCGCCATTTGGGCGTTCCTGGCAGCGGTCTTTTCCTGTTCCCCGTATATGTTGTTTATAAACAGGATTGACACCGCCATACCTATGGAGTTTATCGCAGTCATGGGCAGAATTATGATTTTAACCACTTCTATGGCAGCGCTCTGCGGAGTGGCTATAATAAGTATCATGAGCATTTCCAGCATTTCTGCAGCTATTACCGCTGTCAGAGGATACCACATATTTATCCTTTTATTGCCGACCCTTCGATGCAGATAGCCCCCTATGGCACCCTGGATAACCGTTGATATACCACAGGCTGCAGCAGTAATCCCTCCAATGTCTATCGCCCACCGGTGAATTCCGGCAATCAGTCCGGCACCGATTCCCACAACCGGCCCGCCAAGTATACCTGCTACCATTACCGCTATAATTCTGGAATTTGCCAGAGAACCCATGATTGGAATGCCCGAATAGGTACCCAGTATGCCTATTCCACCAAATATAAGTGCCAGAAGGATGCGCTCATAGGGCGATATAACCTTTTTGAGAATGAGTTTTTTGAACACTTCTATCCTGGACAGGAAAAAAATAAGCACAATGATTATGCCCAGTTTATTCGCCAGGTTGCCGACAACCTCAATTATAACCGATACCATAGCAGCACCCTCCAATTGATACCTACATTATATCATAACATATTCCATTTATGCAGGCTACAAATCGACAAATTTGAAGGAATTTACATCAAACAGCCCTTTGTCGGTAAGTTTGAGACTTGGTATTACCGGCAGAGCCATGAAAGAAAGGGTAATAAAAGGATCAATATTCCCGGGAACCCCCAGGTCCTTCGCCCTTTTAAGCAGTATTTCCAGCCGTCTCCTTACTTCCGCGGCCGGCCTGTCTGTCATCAGTCCCGCCACCGGCAGCGGCAGGCATAACGTCTCTTTATCCCTGCCGTCAACAATACAGTAACCTCCGCCGCAGTCATTAAGGGCCATAACCGCCTGTTTCATAAGTGAGTCGTCATCCCCCGCAATGATAATATTATGGGAATCGTGGGCCACCGAAGAAGCAATGGCGCCGTTTCTAAGCCCAAGGCCGCGGATATAGGCGGCGGATACGTTCCCGGTGGCCCTATGTCTTTCTATTACCGCAATTTTTAATATGTTATCCCCATCAGGGGGTACCGGCACACCCTCCCTGATATCCATATCAGCGTATCCAAAGCCGGTTTCTATCGAACCCGGTATTATTTCAATTACAGGTATCCTTCTGCCAGCAGCCCTGATTTCAAACGCATCTGTTTGCAGTGGGGCCATGTTTATTGAATTTTCCCCGGGCATAGGGTGATATTTGACTGCTAAATCCGAAAGCATATCGCCATTTTCTGCAACCTTCCGCCCAAGCACAAACACGCTTTCCACATTGAAGTCTTCGAGGTTATCCACCACCGCCAAATCGCCCCTGTAACCGGGGGCCACCGCTCCCTGCCCTTTAAGGTTGTAGCACCGTGCGGGGCTTATGGTTGCCAGCCTTACGGCAGTAACGGGGTCCAGGCCAAGCTTTATCGCTTTTCTTATGCAGTGGTCTATATGCCCTTCGGTCATTATATCCTCCAGGTGCCTGTCATCGGTACAGAACATGAATCTCCACCAGTTGTCACTGTTAACGGCGGGTACAATGTTTTCCAAATTTTTTGCCGCCGTCCCTTCCCTGATTGCAACGTACACTCCAAGCCTTATCCGCTCAATGGCTTCTTCCTTTGAAACGCATTCGTGATCGGTGGATATCCCCGCCAGGAAGTAGGCACTTAGGTTTTCCCCCGCAAGGCCTGCACCGTGACCGTCTATAATCCGGCCCTTCGCAGCGGATATTTTGGCCAGTACTTCCTTGTCCCCTGCAAGAACACCGGGATAGTTCATCATTTCTCCCAGCCCCAGTATACCGTCCCTTTCCAGAAGAACTTCAATATCCCGGGCGGTAATCTCGGCACCGCTTGTTTCAAAGGAAGTTGCCGGAACACAGGAAGGCGCCATGACGTGTACCGTAAGAGGCAGGTCGCTGCTGGTTTTCAACATGTATTCGATACCCCGGATACCTGAAACGTTGGCAATTTCATGGGGATCGGCAATCACCGAGGTTGTACCCCTTGCGACAACCACCGATGCAAATACCGGAGGAGTTACCATAGCCGATTCTATATGAACATGCCCGTCTATAAATCCCGGGCACACTGTTTTTCCTCCCAGGTCGATTTCCTCTATGCCGTCAAACCGCCCAATACCGGCTATATACCCTTCCTCCAGGGCGATGTCCCCTTCTTCTACATCCCCGGAAAAGACGTTGACAACCCTGCAGTTTTTGAGTACCATGGCCGCCTTCCGCTTCTTCAGGGCAACTTCCATAAGCTTTTCAGGCTCAAAGCCCACAAGACTTCCCTCCTTCTTTTAAAAGGGCCCCCCTGCAAAGCAGACGGGCCCGGCCTGACAAAAATATCTGCTTATACAAAGAATATAAACCTTATTACGAAGAATATACCCAGTACCAGCATTACCGGCGAAACGTCCTTGAACCTTCCTGCAACAAGCTTTATCACAACATAGGACAGCACACCCATAACCAGGCCTTCGGCTATGCTGTATGTCAGAGGCATAAGTATAATGGTCAGGAAAGCCGGAATGGCTTCGGTATAATCCGACAGGTCTATTCTCAAAACAGGCTCCATCATAAACAGGCCAACCAGTATAAGAGCGGGAGCAGTTGCCTGTCCCGGGATCGCCGCAACAACCGGCGAGAAGAACAATGCAAATATGAACAATACCCCGGTTACCAGCGAGGTAAGACCGGTTCTTCCCCCTTCTGCAACCCCCGATGCGCTTTCCACATAGGTTGTAACAGTACTGGTTCCCAGCGTGGCACCCGCTATGGTACCCACCGCATCCACTGCCAGTGCCCTGTTGATTCTGGGAAGCTTGCCTTCCTTGTCAAGCATCTTGGCCTTGGAAGCAACCCCCACCAGGGTGCCCATCGTGTCGAACAGATCCACAAAGGTAAAGGTGAATATAATAGGTATAAGGCCAATGTTTAAGGCAGCTTTGAAATCCATCTTCATAAATATTGGCGAAAGGCTTGGCGGCGGGCTTACAATGCCCTCGGGCCACGGAACTATCCCGGTTATCATTCCCACCAGGGAAGTAGCCAGTATACTGATAAGCAGTGCTCCCCTTACACCCCTTGCCAGAAGCAAGCCTGCTACAACAAGTCCGAATACCGCAAGAAGCACTCCCGGGTCATGGAAATTGCCCAGAGCCACATAAGTATCGGGGTTTGCAACCACTATTCCGGCCTGGGTAAATCCGATAAAGGCAATAAACAAACCGATACCAACGCTTGTAGCCAGCTTCAGGTTCATCGGAATGGCATTAAACAGCGCTTCCCTTGCCCTGGTCATTGTCAGCAAAAGGAATATGACACCGTTTATGAATACTGCGGCAAGGGCCACCTCCCAGCCTATCTGCATTCCCAGTACCACGCCGAAGGCAAAAAATGCATTGAGCCCCATTCCCGGTGCAAGGGCAAAGGGATAGTTTGCATAAAGCGCCATAAAAACGGTTGCGATGGCACTGGCCAGGCATGTGGCGGTTATAAGGGCGCCGAAGTCCATTCCTGTCTCGCTGAGTATGTACGGGTTTACCATGATAATATAGCCCATGGTCATAAATGTGGTTATTCCTGCGATTACTTCGGTTTTAACATTGGTGTTGTTCTCTGAAAGCTTAAAATAGTTTTCTAACACCTTCATTCCTCCTCTTTTGTCGGGAGACACACCCGTTGGTCTCCAATTTAGAATTCAGCCTATAATTCCGAACATCACACCAATATTATACAATAAAAGTCCGTATTATTCCATACTTTTTAAAATAATTTTCTAAATTGTTCAGTTTTTTTGTTTTATTGTCGGTTATTGGCCTGTCGTATCCAACTAACTTTTAATTTCTTTCATGTTCCCCTGCCGGTCCAGGTACACCACCCTGTCTATCATGGCATTTTTTATCATTCTGCGGCACAAAAGGCAGGGCTGACCGTCGGCAAAGGAGCCGTCATGCTCAAAACCGGCAATATATATGGCAGCCCCCTTCATTTTTACCGGGTCACCGTTTATGATGGCATTCTGCTCGGCGTGTACACCGGCACACAGCTCGTACCTCTCACCCTTTGGTACCTTCATCTCTTCCCGTACGCATTTGCCGGTATCTATACAGTTAGCTTCTCCCCTGGGAGAACCGTTATACCCTGTGCTCACTATCACCCTGTCCCTTACAATCACCGCTCCGTAAAAACGCCGCAGACATGTGGACCTCTTTGATACAACCTGTGCAATCTCCAGAAAATATTCGTCCCATGTGGGCCTCATGAATTAACCCCCTCATATAATTATTTGCCGCTTTCTGACAGCTCATTTTCACTTGCCTTATTCTCTCAATTTATTCGTTATGCTTCTAATGGACAATTGTAGTTTTTTCAACCCAGCTGTCCCAGCCGCCGGATAATGATTTTGCATGATACCCGGAGATATTCAGCAGAGCTGCTACCTGGCCGCTATATTGCCCGTTATAACAATACACAATAATAATTTTATCATCCGGCAGTTTACCCAGGTTTTTACCAACTTCTTCAAAGGGAATGTTAACAGAACCGGGGATATGGTCCCTGACGAAGTACCCTCTGTTTCTTATGTCCAATACGTAAATGCCATTCTTTTGCTCCAATAATGCCTTTAATTCACCGGCGTTTATTGTATGTAAATCATCGGGTATTCTTTCAAAATAATGAAAAACAGCTGATTGTACTGTTACATCACCGGCGGCTGCATCTTCACCCAATCCACCAATTACTGCTATGCTAATAAAGATAATCGTAATTAAGCAAACAGCCAAAAGGGCTTTTTCACCATTTGTCTTAAACATTTATTATCTCCCCTTAAATAATTTGCCGACAACTCATATAATTACCGGATATACGTGCTTGTCGCGGAATCAGGTTTTTTCCCTTTATTCTTAAGTTCAATCCTGTCTGCCGTATAAACAATTATGCCGATTGTTATGCTGTATATAGCGCCCAATGCCAGAGTATTCAAAGGGATAAAATCACCCAGCATTAGTTCTCCCATATCAAACCTGCTTATATGAGTTAGGATATCATCCTGAAAAATGGTATACGCCAAGACACCGGCTATGCCACCCAGGAAAACAAAAGCCGCATCCTTTTTACCTTCAACCCAAGCCCCCATACAGGTGCCGGGACAGTAACCCGCAATTGCAAAGCCAACACCAAATATTAGTCCGCCAATTAACACTCCAAAATAATTTAACTTAATCATATCAAGCGTGATTAGTCCCATATTTCTAAGACTAAAAACTCCTACTGCAGAAACACCCACAGATAGAAACATAAATTTTGCTATGCTCAAATCTATAAGCCTGAGGGTCTTAACTATATTTTTATACTCCATCGCTCCTGCCCTTTGCAGTATAAATCCAAACAGTATTCCAAAAACAATGGCTAAAACGCTGTTCATTTAACCGCACCTCCCGAACCATAAATTAGCAGAGCTGTGGTAATACCCGCTGCAAATGTCGCCATACCAAAAAATATACCACTTATAGCCATTTGACTCATTCCGCTAATTACATGGCTGCTGGTACATCCACCCGCCAGTCTGGACCCAAACAACAATAAAAATCCACCAACAAACGCATGGGCAAACCTTAACTTAGGTTTATTACCAAAACGCTCTATCCACATTTCGGGTATTTCCTCTTTTGCAACTTCAGTTTTGCTTGTGCGATTCGCTATAAATGTCCCAATAAGTACTCCCAGTACAAGTAACCACTGCCAGCCTGCCGAAAGGCTTTCTGCGCCGCCGCATGTGCCCTTAATCCAGTAGCTGTTGGGTATCCATTCGGGAAAGAAAAAATTTGTCAGATATCCCGTTGTCTGAGAGTAAAAGGTTGTAGTACCTACGTGATTTCCGGAAAGGAAAATTACAATATTAAGCATTCCCAGCGCTATTCCCGCATTAACCCAAGACCATTTTCCCTCCAATGCCAAACCCTCCTCCACAGTATTATCCGGGTGTACTAACCATATAATATACTCTCCGCAAAAATGCTTCAACAGTTCTGTTTTTCTTTGGGGCTACGCTACGGTTATATCAGTCAGCCCAGCTTAAAAACCTCCCCCGGGTCCACCCTGGCGTTCCCGGGATAAAAGGCCCCGGTTTCCCGGGAAAAGACATACCTTTCTGCCAGCTCCCCCGACCGGGCCATATTCGTTATCTTCCCAAGGCATTCAACAAGCCGGTCTATATCCTTTTTGTTATTGTAGGCCGCAATACTTACCCTTACCATACCGGGGATACCACTTAAATCTCCGGTTCTTTTCTTTTGAATAATTCTTGCAACATGCTGCGGCTTAAGCCCTAATAGATGCAGTATATAGGGATGGGCACAAAAACAGCCGCTCCTCACTGCAATACCATCCTCCCACGCCAGGGCTGCAGCTGTCAGTTCGTGGGGTACACCATCAAGATTAAAGGTTATGACACCCACCCTGTTTTCAATATTGTCAGGGTCATTTTCACCGTATATTGTTATGCCTTTTATTTGGGCAAGCTTTCTTAAGGCGTATGAAGTCAGGGTCCTTTCATGGTTTTCTATATTTTTCATACCGCATCCTTCCAAATACCTAATTGCCGCCGCCAGGGCCACTGCCCCGACCACGTTGGGCGACCCCGCTTCCTCCCTGTCCGGCAGGTCAGCCCATTCCACCAGATTACGGGTCACGATGTTAATGGTACCACCTCCGGTGTATTCAGGCCCGTTCCTCAAAAAAGTATGTTTTGGGCCTATAAGTACTCCGGTTCCAAAGGGAGCGTACATCTTGTGGGCAGAAAAGACGAGATAGTCTATATGTTCCGGATGGCCATCCGGCTTTATATCCAGCGACGAATGGGGTATAAGCTGGGCACCGTCTACAAGGATCGGTACGCCCGCCCGATGCGCCATGGCAGCGATCCTTCCCGTATGGTTCCTGTGACCGGTCACGTTGGAGGCCCCTGAAACACTGACAAGTTTTATCCTGTTACCATACTTCCGTAACTTCGCCTCGAGGTCGTCATGGTCAAGGGCACCCTTTTCGTCCACTCCTGCGTACACCGCTTTAGCCCTGGATCGCCACGGAAGATCGTTGGAGTGGTGCTCCATCAAGGTTGTTAGAACTATGTCATCCTTTCTGAATCCCATTCTGTATGATATCTTATTTACCGCTTCGGTTGAATTCTTTACAAAGATGATGCTGTTGCTTTTCAGGTCGGCCTTTACAAACTTCCCAACAACCTCATGGGCCTCGTCGTATACATGGGTGGAAACTAAAGACTTAAAACCGGCGCCCCTGTGTACACTTGAATACCAGACCATAAATTCGTTCACCTTGTCCAGTACCGGTCCCAGCACCGGGGTGCTTGCGGCGTTGTCAAGGTTTACATAGGTTTTATACCCCCCTCCGCAGACGGGTACTTTTTTGTCTATGCCTACTATATCCCCGCGGAATCTGATCTGGTTAAAGCCTTCTTTTGAAAACGACATGGCATCATCTCCCTTCGTAAAATAATATCGATTTAATAATACCATAGGGCAGATATAACTGAAAGACCCTGAATACCTGTTCTGTCCGGCAAAGGAGGCAAAGGACAAGGGGCAGTCCCCTGTAATAAGGGAACCACCCCATTCAAGATATATTCTATCGGAACCCCGCCGGCCACCGCCGTAACAAAGATTAATGCAATAATGGCTACCAATGCCCCGTACTTTGATAAAAGACCTGCCTATAACCGGCAGGTCCTCTGTTAATGAATACCGTTCCTCATATTGTTCTCGTATTTTCCCAGCAGTTCTCTAATCCTTCTGGATTGGAGACCCGTTTGTTCAGCAAACTCCTGAAATGCTTCCTTTACCTCATTATCATCCACCTGTTTTGAAAAGGTTTCCAAATCCCTGACCCTTTCCTGTGAATCCAAAACCATTTTAAGTAAGACATCCCTGGTATTCATTGAAACATGAAACACCTCCTGATATTTCGCTGTACATAATATTCTTCCATAATCGCGATTTTAATATGTATTCAATTGTTATACGCCCTGAACGTCACCGCTTAATTTATCCACCAGATTTTTTAGTATTCTGGCGGTAATACCCCAAATAATACGGCCATTGTATGAATAAAAATAGACAGGGTAGATACCCGAACTCCAGTTATAATCCTCTCCTCCGGGTATCAGTTCAAAGGGGAACCCCCGGGGAACTTTAAACTCGGTCCTAACCCGGTATATTGGGGGACAGGTGCGCAAAAAGTAGTTAAGCGGCACAGTAAACAAACAATCCACTTCACCGGGTGCACCCTTTATATCGCTTATATATTTCTGCCCTATCGCACCCACAAAGGGATAAATTATATAATTAAAGGGCGTAACCAGGTAATCCAGCGGCCCCAATACCGAAACTGCAGTTTTTGGTATGGTCAGTTCTTCGGATGTTTCCCTTACCGCCGCCTCAAGCGGGGTCTCGCCCTTTTCTTTCCTGCCTCCGGGCAGACTTATTTCCCCCGGCTGCTTTTTCAGCGTGGAAGCCCTTATCTCAAGCAGCACCCGACAACCTTGGGATGTCTCGATAAGGGGAACCATTACACCAAATATTTCATGTTCCCCCTCCGGTTTAACTGCCCCGTCCTTTATAATTTCCCTTATATGGCCTATCTTCATTCTGCTCCCTCCATATCTCCATTCTATTATACATCAATTTATTCTATTCGAATCCCCCAAAAATAAGACAAGTAGTGTTTGAACACGGTCCTTTGGCATATATATAATATAAGAGCATTGCCTTATACAAGGATACGTCCTTGACGGTTTACGTTAAACTGCCAAAACTTTTCTTGAAATATTATGGTTTATATGTTATAATAAAAAACGCTTTAAATTAGTCATAAAATGGAATGAATTTGAAAATTCTTCCCCTCACTTAAATCATTATTGAAGAACGACATGATTTGTGCAGTTTTCCGGGTAAGTCTCGGCATTAATTAGGAAACATTTCAAAACCACATGCTCGAGTCTTCCGAAGTATGACTTTATAACCCAAAATTAGCATTTATAATTATAGCCTAATCTATACGTCTGTGTATAGCGCTTGTAATTAATATACATAAATTACTTAAATTTACAAAAACGCTTGGGATTAGTAGCAAACTATTTTTATCGCTGAATTCCCTTACGGGAAACGGGGGAACCAATGTATGGGGTGAATCCCGCTATTAAATGGGGTAGGGCCATTCTCTTTCGGCCCGAATCCGTCAGCTAACCCCGCAAGCGTGGAAAGAGGGCACTGTCTTCCCTCTTTCGTAAAAATTTAATGAAAGGGGAGTGAATCTATGGAACAACTTAACACCGGCACAATAACCCGTAAAATTGACAAACAATCTCTTGCAGACAGTATCCGTGTCAGAAAGGCCAGACCCGAAGATGTCAATGCCATATACAAAATCGCCGCCACCGTTGGGCAAAGTGCCAAGGACGCCGACCATGGTTTTCTGATGGATGACTATAAGTCTGATCCTTCAAAGTATAAGGAAGTGTTTCTTGAGCGCATATTCGAACTTGACTACTTTTATATAGCATTTGCAGCACAGAAACCCGTAGCCTTTTTAATGGCTTACAGCAAATCCGACTGGCTCAAATACAATCCCGGATGGCTTGATGAAATATACTGGCATCCCGAATTCAACGTAAAATACACCAAAAAATTCGTGCTCGTAGACAAGACAGCGGTGCGTTCAGGCCTGACGGGTATGGGCATAGGAAGCAAACTCTATGAAAGGCTTATTAAAGATTTGAATTCAAAAGGCATTAGAAATATTTTTGCCGAAACAATAATAGGTCCTGTTCCCAACTTTGCTTCACTGCAGTTCAGGCGAAAACAGCGCTATAAACTGGCAGGGATGAGATATGAGGAGTACGACGGAGGCATTATTACAGACCTGATATACCATAAAAGAATTTAACGGGTTTTACCCCTTAAGGCTTATGCCAAAACGGCATAGGCCTTTTTTTATGTCTTTCCCAAAAGCTCTTCCATCCCGGCCAGCGATATACAGTTGAACACGTCGGCTGCTTCCAGCCATCCTTTTCGTGCCGTGTCCACACCGTATACCAAATCCTCCAGCCCTTCAGGAGAATGAGCATCGGGGTTTATGCTTACCCTTACCCCCTTCTCCTTTGCCCTGCGGCACCACCGCCAGTCCAGGTCCAGTCTGTAAGGGTTTGCATTCAGTTCTATCACTTTATTATACCCGGCTGCAACCTGTATTATCCGTTCAAGGTCTACGGGATACCCCTCCCGTGCCAGGATAAGACGTCCCGTGGGATGCCCCAGCATGGTAACATAGGGATTTTTAAGGGCCCTTACAAGTCTTTCGGTCATGGTCTTTTGGTCCATGCCAAAGGCCGAATGGACCGAGGCAATAACAAAATCGAAGGAAGCAAGTACCTCGTCCGGATAGTCCAGCGACCCGTCTGTAAGTATGTCGCTTTCTATGCCGGCAAAAACCTTAAAACCATTATACCTTCCGTTGAGCCGGTCTATTTCCTCCCGCTGTCTTAACACGTCCTCTGTTTTGAGCCCCCCTGCATAGTAGGCGGAGCGGCTGTGGTCAGAGATGCCGATATACTGCATGCCCATCTTCATGGCTTTGTCGGCCAGGTCTTGTATTGATGAGGTACCGTCGCTGTACCGGGTATGCACATGAAAAATACCCTTTATATCACCGTATTCCACCAGCCGGGGCAGTTCCTTCAGCTGTGCCGCTTCAATCTCACCGGTATTTTCCCTTATTTCGGGGGGAATGTATTGAAGGCCCAGACGTTCAAAAAACTCTTCCTCGTCGGCACATTCAATATCACTTTGGCCTTGGCCGCCAAATATCCCGTATTCGTTAATCTTCAGCCCCATGCCCCTGGCCCTGTGCCGCATGGCGGTGTTATGCTCCTTGCTGCCGGTAAAATGATGCAGCGCAAAGGGAAACTGGCTGTCCTTTACCACCCTTAGGTCCACCCTTATACCGCTGTCCAAAACAGCCCCGAGCTTTGAACTGCCCCTTTCGATTACCCTCTCAACCCAGGGAAGACCTGCGAACTCATCCATTATACCGTCGGGGTCGACACCGGATGCCAGTATATCTATATCCTTAACGGTTTCAACCTTTCTTCTAAGGCTGCCCGCAATGCTTATACGGCTTACAAAGGACGATGCGTTCATCCCGTCCACCAGCCTTAGGCCCTTGTCAAGCGCTTCGGGATACAGGTACCTCCCCCGGTTTCTTTTGAGGTATTGTATACCCTCAAGTGCCTTTTTCTGGGTTTTCTCCCCGAAGCCCGGCAGTTCTATCAGACGGTTCTCTATACACGAGTATTCCAGTTCCCCCAGTGTAGCTATGCCCAACTCCTGGTGGAGAACCCTTACCTTCTTGGGCCCCAGCCCCGGTATCTTCAGAAGTTCAAGCAGGCCCTCCGGCACCCTTTCCTTTATACGGTCATAGTATTCCAGGCGGCCCGTGTTAACAAGTTCCTTAATCTTTTCATCAAGGGCCTTGCCTATGCCCTTTACATCTTTCAGCCTGTCCTCTTGCACAAGCCTTTTTATGTCTTCGGTCAAAAGCTCTACTGTCCGCGCACCGTTATAATAGGCCCGTGACTTGAACGGGCTCTCTCCCAGAAGCTCCAGCATTGTTCCTATTTCGGAAAGAACCTGGGCTATTTCTTTTTTGTCCACCGCTTGCACCCCCGTCTATTTTCGTATGGCTTCTTCATTCCGGGTAAGAGGCTCATCCGGAATAAAATGCTCGAGAGGTACAATTTCACCCTCAATAGTAAAAAATACTTTATCTATGTAATCAAATTCGGTGAGGGTGTTTACAAGGGAATTGAGTGCCATTGCTTCGCCGGTTGCTCCGTGGATACTCCTTAATTCCTGTGAAAAATCAACCGTCACTTCATCCCCTTCAATACTAACCGACCTTACCCGGGTATCTTCGGGGATGGTACGATAGTGCCCCTGCTCACCGGGACCCTCTATAAGCAGTCCAACAACGGTTTCAATAATCTCTTCCCTGGACGCGTTCCCCGGCACCGTTATACCCCTTACTTCGGGAACCACGTACATGGCCTGCTCGTCCGAGAAATACAGAGTAACTTCAAGGGTTTTTTCGTCCGCCGCCCCGCCGTTACCCTTATCTTTTGCGGCACACCCCGCCGCCGTAACAACGATGATGCATAGTAAAACAATCATCATGCCCTTGGCTTTCATTGCTTTCCCTCCCCCGTTTTCTTCCGTTTAACTAATATATACCCCAAATCGTCGCAGATTATCGGCTTTCCCGGTCAGGCTTTCAATATTCCTTTACAGATGCCCTGCGTCTATACGGCCTGTACAAGGGACAGTATTTCCTTTACAGCCCTGTGCATGTCCATATTGTCAACCACCAGGTCGGCCTGGTCTTTAAGCCCCGATTTTTCAAACCTTTCCCTGTCCCTTTGCACCCTTTCGTAAGCCTCACCGGTGGCATCCCCCCGGTCCAGCATCCTTTTTATCCTTATGTGTTCCGGAACCTCCAGGTATACAATCCTGACCTCTTCGGGAAACATTGACTTAAGTTTTTTTGCCCCTTGGGTCTCCAGAACGGTTACTCCGCTCATATTGTCCGTCCTTTTCAGGCCGTAAAAATTGCCCGAATATTCAACCCACTCCAGCAGCAGGCCTTCATCCCTCATCCGCCGGAACTCGTCCGCCGTTACAAACAGGTAGTCCACGCCGTCCCTCTCCCCCGGTCTCTTTGGCCGGGTAGTGACGTTCTTCAGGGTAGGCATACCGTATTCACTATTCAGTATCCGCCTTATGGTGGTTTTGCCGGAGCCCGAGGGGCCGGTAATGACTATTATCATACACTCACCGCCGTATTCTAGTGTTATCCTGATTATACCAGAGAGGGGATTTTTACGAAAGATAAGTCTCTATAAACGCTTTTTCAGTAGGCTGGTGGATGCGAGCAGGATGACCTCTTGGCTTGCTCCAGAGCCATTCTCCTTGCTGTGCCCTTTATCCGAGCGCTTTGTTATGCTATGTATCAACCCACATGATACCTGGCTGGCCCTCGAAAAACCTCACGAATATGCCAATTAACAAATGAATTCTTGGGATAATATTCAGGACGAATTGGAGTACGTAGCTCCTTTCCATGATAACGCATTAACCACTCTTCGAACCCATTTGTTCCATGTGCTCCTTCAGCTACCATGAGTTGATTAGATGTGGTTATTGTAAACGCACCCCGGTCAAATAATTTATGGTGCATTGCACACAATGCTACACCATTCTCTTCAGAATCCGGCCCTCCTGCCTGATACCATTTTATGTGTGCAGCTTCTACAGCAATCAAATTATTCCCTAGCCTAACGTTGAAACCGCATACTGCACAACTATGCTCGTATGCACGCAAGATTCTTTTTCGAAATTTTGGATCTCTAACTCTGCTGGTTCCCATATCAAAGACTAGCCCAACAGAGTTCAGGATGTCCTCATGAATGGAATCAGGAAAATGATTATGCAAAACAATTTCTGCAATTTCACGGATTAGTTCATCATTGCCAATTAGCGTTGAATACACATCTTCATTGAAGCCGCCTACTACCTGATGATTTAATAACCATCCATCCTTTATCTCGTCTCTTTCAACAAATGTATTCAATTCCCATATACCATCATTAATCAGTCGGACAAATGGTTGTTCGGGATGATAAGATCGTCTGACTGGTCCAAATTCAATTAACAAATCTTTCAAAGTCCCTCTTACTTCTTCATAAGGTAGAAAACGCTTTTTTCTACTTTGTAATTCTCCAAGAGCTAATAAAATGAGCAGGGGTTTATGGGGTGCTCTCTCCTCACCCCTTTTCCATATGCTAAGATTGTTAACTTTCTCTTTCATCTGTGATAAATCCATTAGTTCACCTTCTTAAATCTGACATACCGCACTGACGTTCCCAGCTTCACCGAGTAGAACCCAGGCGCAGTAGCTTAAAAGCCCCGTTTCCTAGGCCCTCTCTAAAATTCCGGACATCGGGTTTTCCCACGGTCCAGCTTCAAACTGAACGCCCGTCGGTCAGCAAGGTCTTTCCGTAAGAGCATTGCACTTAAACGCAGTTCCCGTGTACCTGTAATGTCCCTACAGTTTACCTATGCCTTCGCCTCTCCGCTAGTTATCTCCCTCTTTCAAGGTTTCGCTGTTGTAGAGGCCGTTCAGTCCAGAGGGCCTTGACTCTGGTGTCGTTATGTTGTCGCTCACCGTCATTGCTTAATATGCCCTCATCTGCCAGTCTCGAATCCTCCGAACAATTTCCTGGTTCTCAGTTATATGTCCGGTCTTTGCCATACGAAACTGTCTTGGCTGGTTCCGAGACCTTCCCTACTTTGCCCACTTATCCTTTTCCTGGTGCCGCAACCCGTACACCCGAGGGCAGACTCTGTGCATGTCCCCATTACTTCCAGAATCTTACCAGTCTTCGTCTACGTCGGTGAGACTCGACGCCCTCAGCATCCTGCCACTGACTTCATGCAGGGCTCAGTTACGATGCAGCAGTTTTCGCTTAATGCTACGGCCCCAAGAATTGCTAGCTCCCTGTGCCAGTCCTACTCATGATGAGCAGTCGGAGCGTTTACTTCCAAGCTTCCCCCCGCCAAGTCACCTGAAGCGAGAGTTGGATATAACTACGTGACCGAATGGGAAATCGCCACGACCGGACTTTCACCGGTTGGATAAATAAGGTTGTAGGCTGCAACCGACGCCTGCGAGCTTACAGGTCTTCGCTCATGCCCGGGACCCTTTGGGTGGGCTAATGCGAAGACCGGCTCGGTTAGCGAGCAGGTGTGGTGCTGACTTACCCTAAAGTCTTACTTCCTGCACCCAAGGGGCGAAAGCCCCGCAGTGGGAACATTTTGTTATCGGATTGTCCCCGCTAATTTTTTTTACATCATCTCAAGATAGTCCTTCACCCTCGCTGATGTAAGCTCTAATCCATCGTAACTAATGCAACCGTTACCGAAAAATGGTGTGGTAAGCAAAACAACTTGTCTATTATTTCTAATATCAATCCTATATAGCGAATATCTTTCTTTTTTATGTTGCCATTCGCTCTCCAGACTTGTTTCTTTCGAAAAATACTCAAGTAACATCTCTGATAATAAACTTTCATAAGAAATAATGGTCAAAACATTTGTATTACTGATTATCGTGTCTTTGATAAGATCAAATCTTCTGGGAATTACCTCTCTATGATATGCTTTTATAGTTTTCCATATAGATTGGTAATCTTGGATATCGTTTTTACTTCTTTTAGGAAGTGGCAATAACTCACACATAAAATGATCTGAATTTAAAGACCCTAACTTCTTCTTCCCAAAAACATAATTATTAATCCTTTCTGAGCTTAATTCATATCCATCTGAACTTAATAAATAAGCTGCCATATATCTCCATACACAAGGACCTTTGAAACTCTGCAAAGGAATACCATATATATCTTCCCATACTGTTTTAAAATCCATTGATAAGCTGAAGTGTTTCCTATGATTAAGACTATTTTCTAAAGTTTGCGTTTCTTGTCTCCAAATTTCTGCTCCACCTTCTTCTGTCCCGATAAACCAAGTCTCTCCGTTTAAATTGCCATAGCCTAACCAGTTGTATAAACATGACTTTACTAACTTCTGAAAAGACATTTTTATCCCCCCAATTACCTGCGTATTTTTTATATCCCATAATCTCATCTTTGATATGGGGATATCCGATAACGGTACGTGTTCCCGACGCCTGCGAACCGGACCGGCGGAGCCTCTCTTCCTGGCGGCGCTTGCCGCCCGGTGAGACGGTGTGGCAGCAATGACCCGTGAGTACGCCCAAAGCGTAAAAATTTTGTTAAGTGAAGTTGGTTGCCCCTATAATCAGCAGTTACCATGGATGGTTACGATTTATCCCGTAGAGACACTATTAAATAACATATATAATGTATTTAATAATAATGCTAAGACATAGTCCAGTGGACATATATATCCTATTTAAAAAGGCAATTCATCATCTTCACTGTCTTCCGGTATATGTTCGCTAACATAGTTTCTGTTCATTATCTCACATACAGCATTAAAAAACTGTTCTAAATACTCAGGGTATTTATTTTGTATGTCTTCATATAACTCATTTACTGCATCTAACGCCTCCATTGAGATAGGGTAAATTTCATTAATTCTATCATCAAGAGCAAATATTGAATAAGCACTAATTTGATTTTCAAATATGTGGTCATTCAGCTCTTCTTTTAAAGAACTGAAAATAATTTTTATATAATCTACATCAAATCTTTCGTTAGTTGTAAAAGTCATTTCCCACTTTTCATTTTCCCAATAATCATATATCATAGTATTACACACGGCATTAACTGTGTCTTCAATTCTATTGCGTATAACTTGCTTGTCAACTGCTGTCAATTTCCGTAGGCCTTCTGCCTCTTTAACAACAGTTGGTCCTTCATCGCCAAGCAAAATCTTATAATAATTATTATCCTTTATCTCGATAGTCTTGCCAGTAACCGTAACAAACTCTGCCTGTAGCATATCGACATTGTTACGAAAACCATTATCGTTTGTAATAAAAATAACACCTTCAATGTCTTCTTCGAGTTCTTTAAAATACTTTAATATTGACATCCACATAAGTGTATCTTTAAAGCCCTTATCACTGGCTCCATCCTTATTTAAGAAAGGAGCTATCTTTTTATAAACTCTTTCCATAACAGTTTTTAATACGTCTTCATCTGGACTGAATTGTATAATGTGATCACCAAATTCTTTGTAATAGCCATTGAGTGTGCGCTGTTTCTCTGTATCAAATCTTTTTTCAAAGGGTTCCCTCAGTTCTATTGTAGCAAAAGCTGAATGCTCTTTTTTAAATGTTTCAATCTTCTCATATTTAGACTTTAACTCTAAATACTTCTGTGAAATTCTTTCATCAATTGAAATTTGGGTTACATACACATCATTTTTCTCAGACAATTTATCATGCAATTCATGTAAATCTGAAATATGCTCAATAATAAAATTCGTATCTAAAATAATTATAGTTTTCCCAGCCATATATCCACCCCCAGTTTACTGCTCGTAATCACATAATTAGGTACTATAAAATTTACCTTTATACGATATACACCAAGATGGTGCGGTCTTTGCAACTAATTTCACTTAACGTTCCGGCTTCCCGACGCCCCTAAGCCGGACCCTCAGAGCCCTTCTCCTTTGGCGGTGCTTGCACCCGGCGAAGGGGTGTGGCGTGCATGCTTCAGTCTTGCCCTCAATCTTTCTCCCGCTGCTCCTACTTTTCGCGCCAAAAGGGAAATTGTTGTTAGAAGCTGTCGGCAGCAGTACGGACATGCTAATTTGGGACAATAGCCGGAAAAACAAACATATAATCAAGTTGATCTATTTTATACATCTCAAGTAAAAGTCTCAAAGAAAACTCGCCGTAGTAGTCTTCCTCTTTTGATTCGAAAACCACACAACGTCCCTTAACTCGAATACTATAACCCGGTAACTGGTCTTTCAAATATTGTATCATTCGTTCAACATCTAATTCAGGATTTACCTTTTTTGCCACAAGATAAGCCAATTGTTCCGGAGTCATGGTATCAGCTCTCAGATAGCCAATGGTCGGCCTTATCCCTGGTAACTCTGTGTCGTCAAATCTTACAGGTAAAATATACTCGCCTTTCTCCTTAAAAGCCCTTGCCTGGGCACTTTCCCTCTCGTAATTGGTCCATAGCTTTTCTTTGTAATATTTGGAGATAAAAATTATACAATATCGAGACTTGTGTTGATATACATCATCCAAATGTGTATATAAATCTCTTCCCCAAAGATTGCACTCTTCATATTTGTCATAGAAAACTCTTATGCCAAGATCAACAAGTATATCGGCAACTTGTTCAACATAACTACGATCCTCTCCAGCAAAAGAGAGTACTACATCATAATCGAACTTCATTGTCATTCCTCCTAATTCTGCCTATTGCACCTAACTACATATTCCTCACATCATGTCTAAAAATATCTTCACAAGTAGCATTAACAACGTTACATCGAGAATAAGCAGCCATAGATGATGTTGCTTATTCGTCTGCCTTCTAAATAATTCCATCCAAAGGACTTTGAGCATGCATTATCCTTATAGTTCGCCTATCGTTATATTATCAATTAATTAGATATAATTCTACATATTACCATTCTATTTTAAACAAGTATTTCCTGCTGATACCATATAAAATTCAATTATCTATAGTCGCTCCATATCTCAATTCTCAGTACGCGCATTGAGAACAATGCTGGCTGCCCGGATGAACCGAAATTCTGTCCGGGTATTTCCGAAATGACTATCCATACTCATAGCGCACCAAGTAACTTTGCGACCTATTGACAACAAGGTCTAACCATGGTAGACTAATTTTAGTTTAACACGATTAGACCTTATCTAATGGAGGAATTAAAACTATGAAAAAATATAAGCTTGGAGAAATGGAGCAGCGGTTTGCCGATTTAATCTGGCGGTATGAACCCATTTCTTCCGGTGAGCTTGTCAAGCTTTGTAAAACAGAACTAAGCTGGAAGAAGTCCACAACATATACCATGCTTAAACGGTTATGTGACAGGGGTATATTTGAAAATCAAAAGAGCATTGTCACGGCGCTAATGACCAGGGAGGATTTCTTGGCGGCGCAGGGCGAACAATTTTTAAACAAAACCTTCGGTGGCTCTCTGCCGCGTTTTTTTGCCGCCTTCACCCATAGAAACCGGCTTAGCGAAGAAGAGATTTTAGAGCTCAAGCGGTTGATTGACGAGCACAGGGAGGGATAATGGTGCTGGATCGGATTTTTTTGCAAGTATTGAATATGAGCTATACCGCCGGTTATGTAATACTTTTTATCCTGCTGGCAAGACTTGTGCTTCGCAAAGCGCCTAAACGTTTTACATTTGCATTGTGGAGTGCTGCTCTGTTTCGGCTTATTTGTCCCTGGTCCTTTGAAAGCATGTTTAGCCTGCTTGCCATCGGCGGCAGAGCCGCTAAGCAGTATCACCCCTTTCCTGAACAACATATGACCTTGGAAACGGTCCGCAATAGTATAACAACAAACAGGACCGGCGTAGTTTCGCCTAGCATTTCCAATATGCCTGCCGTTTCCAACGTGCCTCCCGAACCACTGCTGGATAATATTTTTACTTTACTGTGGCTTGCCGGAATCGCGGTATTGCTAATCTATAGCGTTACCATGCTGTTCAGGCTAAAAAAACAGCTGAAGGACGCTGTGCATGACACAGGGAACGTATATCTCTCGGAGCACCTGTCCACACCCTTTGTGATGGGGGTTATCCGTCCAAAGGTCTATTTGCCCAAATCACTTTCAGAAACGGAGAAGCGATATATACTCCTTCATGAAAGGACCCACATTCGTCAATTCGACCACGTGGTTAAACCGGTAAGCTTTTTTGTCCTTTGCATCCATTGGTTTAATCCGCTGGTGTGGCTGGCATTCTTCCTTTCCGGCAGGGACATGGAAATGGCCTGTGATGAAGCGGTCATAAGGAAACTGGGAAATGATGTGAAAAAAGAATACTCAGCTTCCCTGCTTTCCCTTTCCACAGGACGGCCCATTGTATGCGGCACCCCTTTGGCCTTTGGCGAAGGGGATGCAAAAAGCCGCATCAAAAATATACTGAGCTATAAGAAACCGGCCCTTTGGGTGATGGCGATATGTCTTATTACCATCATTGCTGTTTGTGCCGGATTAGTTCTAAACCCTAAACCCGCGAATGAGCCTTCCGGATATGCCGATAAACTGTGGCAGCATCGCACCGCCTATTTGGGGGACAATTCCGCCGTCGGTAATATTATAAGCCTCCTTGAATTTCCCGAGGGCATAGTTTATGACGGCTTTGAACTGCACACAGCCCAGCGGCCTTATATGTTGACGGTTAATTTTAAAACGGATACGCAGACGCGAAATTATTATACCGGTGCCCTAAACGAAAAACCCTTTCAGATAAATGCCTGTATTTTGTTCTCTTTGATTGAAAATGCGGAATACATTACATTCAGTCTGGACGATGGCGTTTATGACCCGTATTCCATGCAGTACACCGCCGATTGGTCGGAGAGTATTGTGGGTGCTGACCTGTGGGAAGAGAGCAAAACACTCCATAAATTTGAAGCTCTGCTCGCAAGGATTAACGATCATGTTCACAGCGCTATCGGTTCCATCAAAGAGATAACGCCTATGCAACAGGACGGATTGATCTTTTGGGTAAAGCCCGACGAATCTGCACAGGTAATCGGAGAGACCGCCGCCAGCCTCTGGCTCAAATCCTATATGGAAGAGAGCACACCACCCACCGAGCGAATTGTGGATTATAAAATCAATGGAGTTACCGTCATTTCCGGTACGCCACCGGAGGGGCGAGCCCGGCAGGACATGGAGTATCATTATGTGGTTCGTATTGATTACGATATTACAACGGCTTCCGATGAATATTTTGCACCCGGTGACGGCGTTTCCGGCAAGGGTACTTTTGAAGGCTTATTCCGGGAGCTATGCATAAAAGACCTGGGCGGTGGTAATTTTGGTATAGTCAGCGTTGGAACCGGTGGTGGAGAGCAGGAGTTTGCCGACCCCCTTGAGGTTGCGCTCACCAGAGCAATTTTAGAACAAGGAACAAATTTCTATTCCGACAGCGATTTTACCTGCGAAAGCCATATAACATTGGCAACGGAAGCCGTTGGCCCTGCGGAGAGCGGCGATAAGATTGAAACAATCACCGTCTATACCATGGTGCTTATTCAGAAGTATAATTATACCGACAATGGACTGTCGGAGGTCGGCGGGAGCCATATCCCCACGGCCATAACTTTTGATGCAGACGAAACAGGAAAATACACGCTGAAGGAATATTGGATTCCACGGGACGGTTCATACTATGCCCCCGATATTCGGGCAAAGTTCCCGCCCGATACTTGGCAGGATGCGCTGGATACCCAAAAGTATATCCTCGCACAAATCCAAAACTGCTACGCGCAAGCCATAGAGCATAAAGGGCTGGACACCGTCCCCATTATCGAAAACCTGTTTGAAACAATTATGTCCTCCCCTGCGGCATCTTCCAATGTCGATGATTATATTGATGCGCACAGGCTGGTCTACCGGGAACTGACCTACTACGGGGATTATACTCTGCGGTATATATTCTCGGAATTCCTAAAGGGCGGCCAGACCGGGCTAAAGGGACAAATTATGCGCGCGGTAATGGATGACTTGATTGGCGATGAAAAATTGACGGTGACTGCGGGTAACGGGCAGGAGTATTTTGATGCGTGGCGGAAACACGTAGAGCAAAAACTCCTATCCTTGGGGGAAGATGCGATGCGTGAGAATTACCCAAAATCATACCTTATGCTTACTATGCCTTCAGGTACCTAGTGCCTGCACAGATACCACGTTAAAGCAACGAAAGCCTATTATGACGTATAGTAAGAATAAAGCGTCATTAAGCCTGAGTACAGCTCAACATCATTTAGCATTGTAATCATATTTACAGAATGGGCATTTTCGGTAATCCCTGTCATGGGTTTTCCCACAATCAGGACATTGAACCTTTGTAATAAGTTCGTCCTTTGTATGATAAAACTCCAGCTTTCCGCATTCTTTGCAGTAATAGATGTCAACCTCTAATGCCCCTTTTATTATATGGGAAAAGGGTATCCCTCTTTCCCCTAATTGTACTTTTTCGCTTTTTACGAATTCCATCAGATTACCACAACGTAGACATTTTAGTTTTCTATCCATAAAATACCTCCTAATTATAAATAATCTTTGTTTCGCATTATCCTACTGATGTTCATTATAACACGTTTTTAAAGCACCTAAAAACCGATTAAAAACAGGGTGCTGTCTTTTTAAACCCCAAACACAGTACCCTTAATTATGTGTATTTATATATAATTATTCCCTGGAATTTCTTGTCTGTGCCTGGGCGGCAGCTATCAAAATAGACCAATTCCCATTTTTTACTATTACGGAGCACTTGTTGCGATCCTCTTATTAGCAATAGAATTTAATCTCATTTACTTTAAAATGGTTTTTCCACTCTTCACATATCATAAAATGCTGTGCAGCTATAATCTCCAGCATCTCATTTAATTCGTTTTGCGGTATTCGGCTTAAATTATTAGCAACAATACATCCGCCTGACGCCGTCAACCATATCTTAGTTGCATTGGGAGTTGGCTTTCCTTTGCCTATGTGTATATGAATTGGTTCAAAGTTTTCATTCGACCAGAAATAAACTAAGTATGAACCAATTCTGAAAAGACTAGGCAATTTTTATCCCCCCATTCGCGGCATATCTATACAATAAATGTGCATTGCTACGCAAATATTTTTCAAATTTGTCAATCTCCTTATCTGTAAACCCTTCGCGTTTAATCCACGTATATGTTGGTAAAACGCATCTAGCCGTATCAAAGCCTTCTTCAGTTGGACGCTCAAAGTGGACCTCTACACGTTGCATACCACCTTCTTCAATAATATGCGAATGTGTTACCTCCGTCTCATCAGATAAAATCATATAGGGGTACATCATAGATAAAACCTCCCTCAATCAAAATATTTCAAAGATAGTATACCATAATTATATGTTATACAAACTAATAAAAAACCAGTTAAACCCCGGGGTCCATATGTGTCAAGGGTTACGGGGTTTTATTTTTTTTCGTCTTGGGCAGGTAATGACTATTATCATATACTCACCCGCCGTATTCTTGTATAAGTTTGATTATACCAGAGGGGAGATTTTACGAAAGGTAAGTCTCTATAAACGCTTTTTCAGTATGAATTGATTATAAACATCGACGCATGGTAAGAATAAAGCGTCATTAAGCCTGAGTACAGCTCAACATCATTTAGCATTGTAATCATATTTACAGAATGGGCATTTTCGGTAATCCCTGTCATGGGTTTTCCCACAATCAGGACATTGAACCTTTGTAATAAGTTCGTCCTTTGTATGATAAAACTCCAGCTTTCCGCATTCTTTGCAGTAATAGATGTCAACCTCTAATGCCCCTTTTATTATATGGGAAAAGGGTATCCCTCTTTCCCCTAATTGTACTTTTTCGCTTTTTACGAATTCCATCAGATTACCACAACGTAGACATTTTAGTTTTCTATCCATAAAATACCTCCTAATTATAAATAATCTTTGTTTCGCATTATTCTACTGATGTGCATCACGCTATTGTAAGATATATTTCTTGCTCCCATGATGTTTTGTATTAATTTATAGACAATTCGATTCCAGTTTTAAGCACCTCTCCCACTATTCCTATTCTCTCTTCGTAATC
>Ga0334901_1001072_pt1 | contig 31215 bp, 32 predicted proteins | sample GraSluR3_MG_3_FD_207216 | JGI IMG/M metagenome (GOLD analysis project Ga0334901, IMG submission 207216) | Sludge microbial communities from methane-producing bioreactor in Wageningen University, Netherlands - Granular Sludge_15_08-R3 | ecosystem: Engineered > Bioreactor > Anaerobic >... | reverse complement strand
TTGATGTAAATCGGCAGCTCTATCAAACTTCCGCTGAGAATGCCTCAAACCAAGGGCAGCAACATGACTCATCCCAGCAACATGATGATTCTCAAGGGGAAAATCAGGAACAGCATAAACAAAGAAATCATACAGACATGGAAGCGGATCAGAACGATCATTTATTTCTTGATTACATGATGGGAGGAGGGATTTGAAATGAGTACTGGTACGACAGTAAACGGGACAACAGCAACAACGAGTACCCAATCGTCAACATCGAGTGTCAATAGTGCTCTTGATAAAAATTCGTTTTTAAAGCTTTTGATTGCGCAGTTAACCAATCAAGATCCGACGTCACCTATGGATACGTCGCAATTTGTGTCACAGATGGCGGAATTCACGACACTTGAACAGACACAGAATATGAGTGATGCGATTGACAAGCTGGTAGCAACGCAATCGAATCAATCATTATCTGAACAAGCATCGATGATTGGCAAACAAATTAGCTGGAACGAAACAACTACGGACAGCGACGGAAATCCGGTGACTGATTCATTAAGTGGAATTGTACAAGCCGTGACCTTAAAAGACGGCTCAGTTTCCTACCTGACAAGCGATGGGGATCAAGTTGATCCGGATTCGATATCGGAAATCAGCAATGTAGGAGAAGGCGTTTAAGGTGACTAAAGTAAATACTTTTACCTACAGTCCGCTTCCGCTTTCAACGTCTGTTCATACACAATCAAAAACGGATACAAAACAAAATCAAACGTTCTCGAAAAGCCTTGAAACCGAATGTGAACGATTGCCCGTAAAATTGTCAAAGCATGCGCGTGAACGGATGGATTTACGCAATATTCATATTTCAACGACTGAATGGCAGCTCATCCATTCTAAAATGCAGGAAGCAAGAAAAATGGGCATCAATGATTCACTTGTTCTGACAAAAGATGCGGCATTAGTTGTCAATACATCAAATCAGACTGTTATTACAGCAATGGGACTTGATGAAGCAAACACTCGAATTTTTTCGAACATTAACGGAACGATTGTCATTAACCAATAAGACAGCTGGACCTTTTTAAGGAGAGCTGAGACTGCCGACTGACTGAAGCAGTCAAAAAAAGGGAGGAATTCATTATGTTATTAAGATCATTAGGAACAGGTGTGACGGGGCTTAAGAATTTTCAAACGTATCTTGACGTTGTAGGCAACAATATTGCAAACGTCAGTACGACAGGATTCAAAAAAGGACGCATTAATTTTGAAGATGTGTTCAGTTCGAATCTGCAAGGGGCAACTCAAAATAAAAACGCCATCCAGGTCGGACTTGGTTCAGAGTCCAGCTCAATTGATAATATCCTGACCGGAGGGACCGTAAATTCAACGGGGAATCCATATGACCTTGCTATCAATGGTGAAGGCTATTTTCAAGTAACAGACGGCAATAATACTTACTATACAAGAGCAGGCGATTTTAAACTCAATTCTGAGGGTAATGGACTTGTCAATTCGCAAGGCATGACGCTTTCTATTACTGGCGCTGTTGACTCATTTGCAGACGTGTCTTCTTTTACCGTAAATGACTCCGGGCATATTACCGGTGTTCGAACAGATAACGGTGCCGCTGCAAACTTGGGAAATATAAATCTATATGTATTTTCGAATCCAGCCGGTTTGGAAAAAGCAGGTAATTCATTGTATCAACAAACAACAGGATCTGGTAATGCAACGCTAGTGACTGCTGATAATGGACTTGGATCATCCACAAAAATCCAGCAAAATGCTCTTGAAGGCTCTAATGTTGATTTGACGGATGAAATGACGGCTCTCATTGAAGCACAGCGTGCGTACCAGGCTAATGCGCGCACCATAACGACTGCCGATCAAATTCTTCAAGAATTAGTGCAATTGAAACGATAAATAAATGAAGGAGATGATGCGCTGGGCTTTTTTGTGCCCGGCACATTTTGTTACGAGAATGATTCAGTTAACTCATTTTAACAACCAATCGTTTATGCTTAATCCTTTTTTAATTGAGCAAGTGGAATCACTTCCGGATACGACCATTACTTTGACCAATGGGAAGAAGCTTATTGTTAGAGAATCTCCGGAAGAAGTCAGCAGGATTATGATTCAGTTTCTTAAGCAAATTTCACTAGTGTCGGGCTTGTCTGCGGAAGAAGGTGTGCTTAAATGTTCAAAAGCCGAGGAATGAACATACTTTTTATCTTTATGGTTCTCGTGATCATCGGAACGGTTGCAGCCTTTTTCATTATGTCGAATATGAGTCATAATGGTGAGACGGAGAAAGATCCGGATATAGATGAAATTGTGAAAAATCTAACCGTTGCAACCGGTGAAATCACGACGAACATAAAAGGCGATCACTTTATTAAACTCGATTTTAACATTCAAGTTTCAAGTAAAGATACGAAAGAAGAACTTGAAAAAAGGTCTTTTCAAGTAAAAAATGCAGTCATTTATACGGTATCCGGAATGACTCCGGATGATTTGCAGGATCAGAAAGGTATAGCAAATCTAGAAGATTTGGTAAAGAAGAGAATTAATGGTTTCCTAAAGAACGGTACCGTGACACATGTATACACAACAGAAAAGATTGTGCAATAATCCTAGGCAAAGGCGGAGGTGGTGAAAAAATGGCCGATATACTTTCACAATCTGAGATAGACGCATTGCTTTCCGCACTCTCAACAGGAGAAATGAATGCAGAAGAATTAAAGGATGAAGAAAAAAAATCAAAAGTTCGCGTTTACGATTTTAAACGTGCGCTTCGCTTTTCGAAGGACCAGATTCGGAGTTTGACACGTATTCATGAAAATTATGCACGGCTGCTCACTTCCTTTTTTTCCGCACAATTGAGAACCTATGTTCAAATATCCGTTGCATCAGTTGATCAATTGCCGTATGAGGAATTTATTCGTTCAATACCGTCAGCGACAGTCTTGAATATTATCGAAGCACCACCGCTAGAAGGACACTTAATTATTGAGGTGAACCCGAACATTGCCTATGCGATGCTTGACCGGCTGCTTGGCGGCAGTGGTGAGAGCATGAACAAGATTGAGAATTTGACTGAGATTGAAACGGATTTAATGAAAGGATTGTTTGAAGGCAGTCTTCCTGCTCTAAAAGAAGCCTGGACTTCTGTCGAACATGATATTAATCCCTTTCTTGTTGAACTTGAGACGAATCCGCAATTTCTTCAGCTCGTATCACCAAACGAAACAGTTATTGTCATTTCGCTGTCAGCAATGATTGGGAAATCAAGCGGTATGATTAATCTCTGTTTGCCTCATGTGGTGTTAGAGCCGATCATTCCAAAATTATCGATGCACTACTGGATGAGCGAGAAGAAAAACGATGCGACAACTGAAGAGTACCATGCACTGAAAAAAAGTGTTGAACATTCGTATGTTAATGTGACTGCTAATCTTGGTCAATCGCAAATAACGGTAAATGAGCTATTGAACTTGAATATCGGGGACGTCATCAAATTGGATCAGCATTTGGAACAGCCGATGATTGTTGAGGTCGGCGGCCTCCCGAAGTTTACCGCCCAAGCAGGTAAACGCGAGAAGCGAATTGCTGTCCAAATAATAAAAAAATTAACAGAGGAGGATGACGTCGATGAGTGACGGACAACTTTCACAAGAAGAAATTGATGCCCTTCTTGGAAAACAAGCGGAATCAAATTCAGGATCATCCGTAGATGGTCAGCCAGAACAACAAAATGGAAAAATAGAAGATGATATGTCCGATTTAGATGAAGATGTACTTGGTGAGATTGGAAACATCTCATTTGGCAGCGCAGCAACGGCATTATCCACTATTTTAAATAAGAAAGTCGAAATTACGACACCAGAAGTACATTTAGTTAATCGAAATAACCTTTCGGAGGAGTTTCCGGTCCCTCATGTTTCTGTTCTTGTTAATTATACGGAAGGTTTTCAAGGTTCATGCATGCTTGTCATTAAAACACATGACGCAAGCGTTATTGCTAATTTAATGATGGGTGGAGATGGAACCAATATCACTGATCAAATCAGTGATATGGAAATGAGTGCGGTGCAGGAAGCAATGAATCAGATGATGGGCTCATCATCGACTGCAATGTCGACTGTTTTTAATCGTCGGATCGATATATCGCCACCAAAGCTGACTCTTATGGATGTGAAAGCAAAGCAGGGGATTGACTATCTTCCAAAAGATGAGACTATGTTTGAAATTTCATTTCAGTTGAAAATCGGCGATCTAGTTGACTCACACATTATGCAGTTGATTCCGATAAACTTTGGTAAACAGCTTGTGAATTTGTTAGTTGCAGAGACCGGTGGGCAGAATACATCGGAGTCATCGGAAACAGCAGTGCAGGAACAAAAAACAAGCGGAACGCAGAACACTTTGCATGGTACGGCACATGATGAAGCGGCCGCAACAATGACCCCGGAAGCTGCGGCTTACCAAAATGTTAATGAGCATGCAGTACCTAAAGAAGATGTTCGGCCTGTACAGTTTTCTGATTTTGAAGAGCAAGCTCCTTCCCAGGATCAAGTAATGCCGAGAAACATGAATTTGCTTATGGACATACCACTTGATGTCAGTGTTGAACTCGGACACACAAAAAAAACGATTAAAGAGGTATTGGAGCTTGGCCCGGGATCAATCATTGAACTGGATAAACTCGCGGGTGAAGCTATTGATATTCTGGTTAATCAAAAATATATCGCAAAAGGCGAAGTTGTTGTTGTTGATGAGAACTTCGGCATTCGTATTACGGAGATTCTTGATCAAAGTGATCGCTTGAAAAATCTATGAATCTCTATTTACAAGAGTTGATTGGTTTTTCTCCTGATAGTTTCGCTTTTATGCACTGTCAGATATACTATATTTCATATGAATGTAACTGGAGGGATTGACGTGGCAGGACGCATACTTGTTGTTGATGATGCTGCTTTTATGAGAATGATGTTGAAAGATATCTTGACAAAGAATGGTTATGAGGTTTGCGGTGAAGGCGCAAACGGTAACGAAGCGGTAGCAAAATATGAGGAATATAAACCTGATTTAGTAACACTTGACATAACGATGCCTGAAATGGACGGAATTAATGCATTGAAGAAAATTAAGAGTGTTGATCCCAATTGCAAAGTGATTATGTGCTCCGCCATGGGACAACAGTCTATGGTCATTGATGCAATTCAGGCCGGGGCAAAGGATTTTATTGTGAAACCATTTCAACCGGATCGTGTTATCGAGGCAATAAAGAAAGCGATTGGATGAGTATCTGTGAAGAAGTCTCATTGGTATAAAATAATTATTACGCTCTTTATTCTATTATTTTTCTGCATCGGTCATAGTTCCATTTCTTATGCGGATTCCGGGAATGGTACCGTTAAGGATTGGATTGAAAACGGACAGAAAGAACAAAAAACATCGACGAAAAGCGGCAGCACACAAAAAACAAAATCAGTGAATGATACCGGTACGAATTTATTCGTTACTTTTATTAAATTGTTTTTCGCTTTATTGATTGTGTTAGCACTGATTTATTTGCTGTATCATTTCGTCGCGAAGCGTTCAGGAAGATTTGCTCAAGTTACAGCTCTGAAAAACATGGGCGGCGTCTCACTAGGCACAAACCGCTCCCTGCAATTGATTCGTGTCGGAGATGAGGTCCTTGTAGTCGGTGTTGGCGAAACCGTTCAACTGCTCAAAGAAATTAATGACCCACAAGTCATTGAAGCACTGACACAGAAAAAGGACGCTCCTGATCCTCTTGAAGAAAATGTGATGAAAGCCTTAAAATGGACGACGGATCACACGCTTCGCCGTCCAGTAGAGAGGTCAGAAAAAAAAGGAGAATCGACTGCCAGCGACGAGGATCTTCATCAGCAGCTGGTTTCGGTAAATGAAGAACGTTCAAAGAAATTAAGCGCTCTGATTCGGGAGGTCGTGAAAAAATGAACAGCATACCCGGTATATCCGCCGATTTTTTCACGAATCAGCCTCAGGATGTTGCAACAACCTTACAGTTGCTGCTTGTCTTGACCGTGCTCTCGCTTGCTCCGGCTATTTTAGTACTGATGACATGTTTTACACGGATCATCATTGTCCTTTCATTCGTCAGGACGTCGCTTTCAACTCAGCAGATGCCGCCGAATCAGGTTTTAGTTGGTCTTGCATTGTTTCTTACATTTTTTGTTATGGCTCCTGTTTATGGACAAATCAATACGGACGCTGTACAGCCCTATATGAAGAAAGAAATCACGCAGCAACAGGCATTGACAAGAGCTCAAATTCCTATAAAGGAATTCATGGCAAAAGAAACGCGAGAAAAGGATTTGCAGCTGTTCCTTGATTATGGGAAGTACAAGCAGCCGAAAAAGGTAAGCGCCATTCCGCTTACTGCATTGGTTCCTGCTTTTACAATCAGTGAATTGAAAACGGCTTTCCAAATGGGGTTCATGATTTTTATTCCTTTTCTGGTCATTGATATGGTAGTGGCAAGTATTTTGATGGCAATGGGCATGATGATGCTCCCGCCGGTCATGATTTCGCTGCCCTTTAAAATTCTGCTCTTTATCATGGTGGACGGCTGGTATCTGATCGTCGAATCATTGCTTAAGAGTTTCTAAGAAAGGTGAGGCACGATGAGTTCTGAAATGATCCTTTCTATTGCCGATCAGAGCGTCATGGCGATTTTAATGATCGGTGGTCCGATTCTCATTCTTTCACTCGTGGTTGGCTTGATTGTCAGCATTTTTCAAGCGGCAACTCAAATTCAAGAGCAGACACTGGCATTTATTCCTAAAATTGTCTCAGTTCTGTTCGGCCTAATCTTGTTCGGGCCATGGATGCTTTCGAAAATGCTCGCATTCGCTCAAAATATTTTTGCAAATCTACCGAACTTCATTCGATAGAAAAGGAATTGAGAAATCTTGTCATTAGTTAATGCGATCCCACTATTTTTATTAATTTTAGCGCGAATGACAAGTTTTATTGTCACGATGCCTATTTTTTCATATCGGACGATTCCTGCGCCGGTGAAAATCGGACTTGCAGCGGTACTTGCACTGCTCGTCGATGTGACCCTGCTTAATGGCCAGTCTGTTCCGCTTGATGGGCGTTTCATTTTGCTTTTGTTGAAAGAAGTGTTAGTCGGATTAACGATGGGATTTGTTGCCGGGATCATTACCTATGCAGTACAGCTCGCCGGTGCATTTATTGATATGCAGATTGGATTTGCGATTGCAAATGTCATCAGCCCGGAGAGCGGTGTACCTACACCTCTGACCGGTCAGTTCCTTTATGTTTTGCAGCTGCTTTTCTTTCTTGGCGTTAATGCACATCATATGCTGATTAACGGTGTTCTTTACAGCTTTCAATTGATTCCGGTGAATGAGCTTGGTGTTGCGTTTGGCAGCGGCTCAACCGCTGAATTCGTTTCACGTGTTACAGCACAAATGTTTCTGATCTCAGCACAGCTCGCAATACCTATTGTCGGATGCCTTTTTCTTGTGGATGTAGCCGTTGGACTGGTTGCACGGACTGTACCGCAAATTAATGTTTTCGTTGTCGGACTGCCGCTTAAATTGCTGGTTGGATTTGCAGTGATGCTGGTTGTTTTTCCGGCACTGATCGGGCTGTTTCAAATTATTTTTGAATCGATGACATCAATATTTAGTGATTTTATGCGCCTTTTAGGGAGTTAGAAGGATGATGAAACTGCGCTATTCGGTAGACCTGCAGTATTTTGCTGGTGAGAAAACTGAAAAAGCAACGCCGCATAAACGTGAAGAGGGCAGAAAAAAAGGACAAGTTTTTAAAAGCGCTGATTTGTGTACGGCAGTTAGTCTGCTTGCCTTTTTCTTATACTTTCGATTTGCCGGCGGTGGAGTCATTGAGCAGCTCGCAAAAATGATGGGGCAATTCTTTAATGTAAACTTGGGTATGTCCGTAACTGAGCAGAATTTACACAAGATGTTCACTGATCTTTCAATCCAGGTATTGAAACTGCTTTTGCCAATTCTGATCATTGCGTTGGTTGTCGGTGCGGCATCACAAATTTTTCAAGTGGGCTTCCTTTTTCTTCCCGAGTCATTAATGTTTAAAGGTGAACGGATCAGCCTGCTCAAGGGACTTAAAAGAACTTATTCACTTCGTGCGATTGTTGAATTACTTAAGTCAATGCTTAAGATTGTTTTCGTCGGTATAATCGCATTTGCTATCCTGTGGATGAATCGTCAGTCAATAGTCCAATCGGTCAGTCAGCCGCTTCTGGAGAGTGTCCGTTCCTTGTCGCAAATCATGTTGAACATGGGAATTGCTGTTTCAATAGCGCTGATTGCATTGTCGCTGCTCGATTATCTCTATCAGAAATATGATTATGAGAAAAACATGCGTATGTCCAAACAAGATATTAAGGACGAATTCAAAACTATTGAAGGAAACCCGCAAATAAAATCAAAGATTAAGGAACGGCAAAGGCAGATGGCACTCAACCGTATGATGCAGGAAGTGCCGAACGCGGATGTTATTATTACAAATCCAACACACTTCGCCGTTGCACTGCAGTATGACGCAGAAGAAATGACTGCGCCGAAAGTGATCGCAAAAGGAGCGGATCTTATCGCTTTGCGGATCAAGGAAATAGCCAAAGAGAATCAAATTGTTATTGTTGAAAAAAAGCCGCTTGCACGGGCACTTTACCATCATCTTGAGATAGGCGACAGCATACCTGAAGAATTCTTCAAAGCGGTTGCTGAGATCCTTGCCTATGTATACCGTTTAAAAGGCAAAGCCTGATCGGAAAGGAGGAAAAACGATGAAAACGAGAGATTATATTGTGATGATCGGTGTCGTGTTAATCGTGATGATGCTGATCATTCCATTACCGTCATCTTTATTGAGTTTCTTAATTATCATAAATATTTCCCTTGCACTTGTTGTTCTTCTTGTCACACTTAATGTAACGGAATCTCTCGATTTCTCGGTGTTTCCTTCACTATTATTGATTATGACTTTGTTCCGGATCGCCCTTAACGTGTCAACGACTCGCTTAATCCTTACTGAGGGTGATGCCGGCCGTGTTATCGAAGCGTTCGGGCAATTTGTTGTAGAGGGAAACATCATTGTCGGCCTCGTCGTTTTCTTGATTCTTATTATTGTCCAATTCATCGTCATTACAAAAGGTGCCGAACGTGTGGCAGAAGTAGCCGCCCGTTTTACATTGGACGCAATGCCTGGAAAACAGATGAGCATTGATGCTGACATGAACGCGGGACTGATTAACGATCAGGAAGCCAAGCGCCGTCGAGAAAAGATTACACGTGAAGCCGATTTCTACGGGGCGATGGACGGAGCCAGTAAATTCGTCAAGGGCGATGCAATTGCCAGTATGATCATTGTGGCCATTAACCTGATTGTCGGTATGATCATTGGTGTCATGCAGCAAGGGATGAGTCTCGCTGATGCGGCGCAAAATTTCAGCTTATTGTCGGTTGGTGATGGAATCGTCAGCCAAATCCCTGCTCTTCTGATTTCGACGGCCACTGGTATTATTGTGACACGTTCGTCTTCTGAGAACAATATGGGAAAAGAAGTGTCAGACCAGCTGATGGCCTACCCGATCATGCTGATTATTGCTGGTTGCGTGATTTTCATTCTTGGTTTGACTCCAATTGGTCTGTTGTCCACGCTTCCAATCGCGTTAATTCTTGTCATCTCAGGTCTACTTATTCGCAGACGCAGGGTCAATGTCGAGCAGGACGCGACTGCTGAAGAAGACAAGAAAGCTGAAGAAACATTTAAAAGTCAAGAAAATGTGATGAATCTTTTACATATGGATCCTGTCGAATTCGAGTTTGGCTATGCACTTGTGCCCCTTGCCGATAGTTCACAGGGCGGGGATTTGCTTGATCGAATCGTCATGATCAGACGTCAATTAGCGCTGGAGCTTGGGTTCGTGCTGCCGGTTGTTCGAATTCGTGATAATATACAGCTTGAACCAAGCAGCTACCGAATTAAAATTAACGGCAGTGAGGTTGCAAAAGGCGAATTGCTTCCTGATCACTATCTTGCAATGAGTCCGGGAATTGAAGATGAGTCGATCAAGGGTATTGAGACCCTCGAGCCTGCCTTTGGGCTTAAAGCACTTTGGATTGATGAGCAAACGAAGGAACAGGCGGAGCTGTCAGGTTATACTGTAGTTGATCCTCCATCTGTTGTATCTACTCATTTAACTGAAGTTATGAGAAAGCATGCTTATGAACTCGTTGGTCGGCAAGAGACGCAGCAGCTCGTTGATCATTTGAAAGAGCAATACCCAGCTTTAGTTGATGCCGTGATTCCTGATCCTTTATCGGTTGGTGATGTACAGAAGGTCTTAGTTAATTTATTGAAGGAAAATTTGTCAATTCGAAACTTGCCGATTATCTTTGAGACGCTGGCGGATTACGGACAGATGACTAAAGAGACAGGACTGTTGACAGAATATGTACGGCAGTCCCTGTCACGACAAATTACGGAACAGTTCACTAGTCAAGGAGAAACATTAAAGGTACTGACACTCAGTCCTGATCTTGAACGAAAAGTGTCTGATTCTGTACAGAAGACGGAGCATGGAAATTTTCTTGCATTAGATGGATCGACAACGTCACAATTACTGAAGAACTTGTCTGCCTCCATTGAAAAATGGGCGGATTTGGAAAGTGATCCGGTTATACTCTGTTCACCAGCCGTACGTATGTATGTCCATCAATTAACCGAACGATATTTTCCAAATGTTCGAGTCCTATCTTACAACGAACTAGAGACGAATGTTGAAGTTCAAAGTATTGGGGTGCTGAGCGCAGCATGAAAATGAAAAAGATTATTGCACCGACCATGGCACAAGCAATTGAAAAAGTAAAACAAGAATTGGGCAGCGATGCAGTTATTTTCCACACAAAAAAGGTGACCACAGGAAAGTTTTTCAATTTGTTCAAAAAGGAAAACGTTGAAGTGTTGGCTGCCAGTGATTCAGAAATGGATGTGCCGATTAATAAACCAAGAAAAATAACCGATGTAAGAGATAAGGAAGTTATGTCTCATCATCGTTCAGCAGCAGATAGCGGAATGCCATTTAGACGCGTAAGTGAAAAAGTGGACCGACTTTTTACTGCACCTGATTTAATTGAAGAACTGCGCGGCAAACTTTTAGATCAAGGAGTAATTAGCAGTGATCTAGATGCATTAACTCAGGTGTTGATCAAAAAATGGTATCAGAGTGACGAGCGTATGACTCGAGAAGAAATGATCCAAGTAATAAAGGGCCGATTGGTTCAAAATCTTGATCCCACCCGCTTTCAAACATCTGTACTTAGTAATCGCTATATTATGCTCGTCGGGCCAACCGGTGTTGGCAAGACGACAACCTTGGCGAAACTTGCCAGTCGTGCAGTTTTGGACGAGGGGAAAAAAATAGCTTTTATAACTACGGATACGTACAGAATTGCAGCTATTGATCAATTAAAGATGTATGCAAATATTCTCGGCGCACCAATTGAAATTGCATACACAGATCATGATTTTCATGAGTTGATGCAAAAATTAGCCCACTATGATCAGATTTTTATTGACACTGCAGGGCGCAACTTTAAAAATGGCGCCTATATAAACGATTTGATCCGCTTGATTCAAGATGAGTCTCAAATTGGCATGTTTTTAGTCCTCTCGGCGACTATGAAACTTGAGGATATGAATATGGTCATTCAACAGTTTGATCCATTACATCTTTCACAGTTAATTCTCTCTAAAATGGACGAGACTTTATCTTATGGTGCGATAATCAGCATGCTCTTGAAGCATCGGCAGTTAAACGTTTCATACATAACAAACGGACAAGATGTACCTGATGATTTAAGTAATCCGAATCTTCGAGAATTGATTAATCTATTATTGGGTGATTCAAATGATAAATGATCAGGCAGAGAAATTAAGAATGCGCATTTCCCAAGAAAAAGATACAATTCAGACCGCGCCAATCATTGGTATTGCCAGTGGTAAAGGCGGAGTTGGAAAGTCTGTTTTTTGTGTCAATTTTGCTTTAGCACTTGGAGAATTGGGCAAAAAAGTTTTGATTATTGATCTGGATATTGGAATGGGAAATATTGAACAAATAATAGGCAGAAATGCAAATACTAATATTGTGGACGCGATAAAAAGCGAATGGCCATTCCAGCAGGTTCAGGTGGGTGTAACCCCAAATTTTTCATTCATCGCTGGCGGTTCTGGACTTTCCAACTTGTTTCATATGAATCAAAATTATTTAACTTTCTTTGTTGAACAACTTGAATTAGTGAAACGCCAATTTGACTTTATTCTTTTCGATTTTGGAGCGGGTGCGTCTGAGGATATGCTTCATTTTATGCTCGCAGTAAATCGCTTGATTCTCATTACAACGCCTGAACCACCGGCAATGGCAGACAGCTACTCATTAATGAAAATGGTGTACGGCTTGAAGAAAGACTTGGAGATCTCATGTGTTGTCAATCAAATTTTTAATCGCAGAGAAGGCATGGATTCGTGGCAGCGGCTGTCATCAGTCGCTGAGCGGTTCTTAGGTAATTCGCCGACATGGCTTGCTTCTTTGCCAAAAGACCATAATCTTTTGATGTCCGTACGAGAACAAGTTCCGTGCATGCTCAGCAGGCCGCGTGCCCACTACTGTGTTAACATGAGGCTGCTTGCTCGGTCCTTTCTTGTTCAGTGCATTGGGCAGGCGGAGCATAAAAAAACGGGATCATTTACGGATAAAGTCAGAACTTATTTTGGGTTGCTAAGGAGGAACGAGCGATGAATCAGATTAAGGTGCTCGTTGTTGATGATTCTGCATTTATGAGGCAAACGATTAAAGCAATGATTGAAGAAGACCCTATGTTGCAAGTGGTGGCGACGGCAAGGGACGGCAAGGACGCTCTTGAAAAATTGTTTCATTATCATCCTGATGTGATCACCCTTGATATTATCTTGCCAGGAGACAAGGATGGGCTTGGGGTTTTAAATGATATTATGGGGCTGCAGCCTACACCGACAATTATGGTCAGCGGAGCTTCAGATGAAAATGCAAATTATGTTATTGAAGCAATGAGCAGAGGCGCTTTCGACTTTATATTTAAGCCATCTGGGAAGCTTTCTGATATGGAACATATTGAGCATGAACTGCAGGCCAAAATCAGACAGGCGGCAGTATCAAGGATTAGAGTGGGAGAACCTGTACGGATTAGTGAAAAGAAGGACGTATTAGAGATATCTCGAAAACGTTCGTTGAGCAACTCAATAAAAAGCTCTCCCATTGTACTCATTGGTACTTCTACCGGCGGACCAAAGGCATTACAGTCTGTTGTGCCTAGACTGAACAGCAACTTGCCGGCGCCAATACTTATTGTGCAGCATATGCCGCCTCGATTTACAAAATCGCTTGCTGATCGGCTCAATCGAATGTCACCTCTTTCTGTAACTGAGGCTGCAGAAGGAGAACTGCTTGAAAATGGGCATGCATACGTTGCACCCGGCGGTTTGCATTTGCTGATTGAAGAAGACGAACAAAAACGCCTTAAAGTGCGTCTGTCCGATTCACCGCCTGTAAATGGTGTGCGTCCATCTATAGATGTTACACTGCAATCACTTGCAGCATTGCATGGTTATTCCTATGTTGTCTCGATACTGACTGGAATGGGTAAAGACGGTGCTAAAGGAATTACCGAACTATGTGCCGCGGGAAATGATGTGCACGCCATCGCTGAGTCCGAAGAGACATGTACAGTGTTTGGCATGCCAAAAGCAATGATTGAGACAGGACAGGTAAATGAAATTCAGCCTTTATACCATATTTCCGAAGCGATCTGCAGTCAATTCGGATTACAGGGAGATGAATAATCATGGATATGAGTCAATATTTAGGCGTGTTTCTTGACGAGGCAAGAGAACATTTGCAAAACTTGAATGATAAACTGATGACACTGGAGCAGAATGCGGACGATCCTGAACTGATTAATAGTATTTTCAGATCTGCACATACATTAAAAGGCAGCTCCGGACAAATGGGCTTTCAAAACATGATGGAACTGACGCACATCATGGAAAATGTATTCGATGCACTTCGTCATCAAAGTATTCGTGTCAATTCAGAGATGATCGATGTTCTTTTTGAAGGAATGGATCATCTTGAAGCAATGGCCGACTCAATTGAGCAGAGCGGCAGTGATGCATGTGATGTAGCCGCTACCGTACAGAAGCTTCAAGCCATCACTTCGGGTGGACAGACCAATTCGAAACAAGCAGAAAAGAAAACGGAAACGAGTAGTTCCAATGCATCCATTCATGGAGAAACTATAAATCTAACGGATTATGAAAAAGAAGTTATTTCTCAAGTCCAGGAACAAAAAATGCAAGTGTTTGAAACAGTTGTCGTGCTAAATAAAGATTGCGTGCTCAAAGCGGCAAGAGCGTTAATGATCTCCAATGCTATAGAAGAGATTGGGACAATCATTGGCACACGTCCTTCAACAGAAGAAATTGAGAAAGAAGCATTTGATCAGCAACTGGGCTTTCTAATTGCAACGGATACTGAAGAACAGCAAGTTCTGGAAAAAATAAATGGAGTTTCAGAAATTGCAAAAGTTACAGTAACCCCTATAACTACTGTAGAAGAAAAGCAGCCAGTTGAACAGAGTCCGCTGGCACAGGAGATTGGTTCGAAGAAACAGGAAAAACAAGCAAAGGCTCCTAATAAATCGGCGAGTGCTCATCAGCCGGTTGCCGTAGCTAAAACGATTCGTGTAAATCTTGATCGAATTGACCAGTTGTTGAATCTATTTGAAGAATTAATTATTGATCGCGGACGGCTTGAAAAAATAGCTTCCGAAATTGATAGTGGAGATCTTAAAGACACGGTTGGTACAATTAAACGCGTGTCAAATCAGCTTCAGGAAACCATTCTCAATTTGCGTATGGAGCCGATTGAACAAGTATTCAACAGGTTTCCAAGAATGGTTCGCAGTCTGTCTAAGGAACTGAATAAGAATGTAAACTTTGTCATAAAAGGCGCTGAAACTGAACTGGACCGCACAGTAATCGAAGAATTAGGCGACCCACTCATGCATATGATTCGAAATTCAATGGATCATGGCATTGAAACACCGGAAATTAGGATAGAAAAAGGAAAAGACCCTCAAGGAACGCTGTCGCTCAGTGCTTTCTATAGCGGAAATCATGTTTTTGTAGAAATTGAGGACGACGGTGCAGGGATTAATCGAGAAAAAGTACTTTCTAAAGCGATTGAGAAAAATGTCGTCACGAAAGAAGCTGCGAAAAAATTGACTGACAAAGATGTATATCATTTACTTTTCGCTTCCGGCTTCAGTACTGCGGACAAAATTTCAGACATTTCAGGTCGAGGTGTTGGTCTCGATGTAGTTGAAAGCAAGATCCACTCATTAAGCGGCACCGTTGAAGTAGATTCTGCACCCGGAATTGGATCAAAATTCACGGTGAAATTACCATTGACTTTATCGATTATAAATGCACTGCTTGTGCAATGCCATGAAGAAATTTATGCAATTCCTATCTCATCGATTGCTGAAACAGCACTAAAACGAAATATTGAGATGCTGACAATCCATGATCAGAACGTTATGGAATACCATGAACAAATTGTACCGATTGTTAATCTTGATGAGTATTTATCAATTCGCTCTGAAGTTAAAGAGGGCAGTCAAGAGGACAACCAGAGAGGTTCATCTGTAGTAATGGTTCATCATGGCAATAAGCATGTTGCCTTGACTGCAGACAAATTACTTGGCTATCAGGATATTGTCGTGAAACCGCTTGGCAAGTATCTGAAAAATGTGTCGGGTTTTTCAGGCGCAACGATACTCGGCGACGGCAAGGTTGCCTTGATTATTGATTGCCAGGCAATCATCGCAAAACAGAAGAAAAAGTACTTGAAAGAACAAGCTTGAGGAGGGTGTCACATGGCAGATCAGGATGAAATCATGAAGGTAATACTGTTTGAAATGAATGCTGAAACGTACGGAGTACCGGTAGAACAAGTATTGTCCATTGAAAAAGTAGATACCATTACACGTCTTCCAAATGCAGCTTCATTCATTGAAGGTGTGATGAATTTGCGCGGATTAATCATACCCATTGTTGACGTTCGCCGGCGCTTTCAAATGGGTGAATCTGAAGTAACAAAAGAAAGCCGAATCATCGTTGTTGACGTAGAGGAAATGAAAGTCGGGTTGCTTGTTGATACTTCTAAAGAGGTCTTAGATATTGAAAAAGGTAAGATTGAAAAGGCACCGGAAATTATCGGCGGACCGTCTGCGACCTATTTAAATGGCGTCGCTCAAATTGGAGAAAACAAATTGCTGCTCCTCCTGAATCTTGATCAAGTGCTTAATCGAGATGACGTTGCAGCTCTGCAGAAAATAGAGGGCTGATTCATGCACAACTTAAATGAATTGCGAACCCCGCATCTTGATTTGCTTAAGGAATCAGGGAACATCGGTGCTGCACATGCTGCTTCATCTTTGTCCGTTCTATTAAATAAACCGATTGACATGAGAATCCCGTCTGTTCACGTGATGCCCATTGCCGATTTAATTGATAACGACGCTGAAAAACATGTCGCTGCCTCTTACATTCAAGTGGATGGCGGATTTAGGGGCTTTTTCTTCATGATGTTTGCTGTTGATCAGGCGAATATGCTGATAGAAGAACTTGTTCCTGGCAGCAATGTACTTGACGATGCCATGGGCAAATCAGCGTTTTGCGAAATCAGCAACATTCTTTGCGGCTCCTACTTGTCAGCGTTGGCATCTTTTCTCAACATTCCTCTTACCCAGTCACCGCCGGTTTATGCAGTGGATATGGCGGGAGCAATTCTGAGTGAGGGCTTAGTTGAATTATCACTATATGATGAATCTGCACTGCTTATTGATGCTGTTCTCTTTGATCGACAGAGAGGAAGCAGACTGAATGGCGAATTCTTATTTCTGCCCTTTCCTGATTCTTTGGATGCGATTTTTGACATCGCAGAAGGGAAGTATTCCAAGTGATCCACGTCGGTCTGTCTGAGATTAAATTTGCCGAATGCCCGGAGACACTGAAAACACTTGGCCTTGGGTCATGTGTTGGCGTCGTGATTTACCATGATCAGAAACAAGTTGCCGGAATGGCCCATGTTATGCTGCCTGATTCATCGCTCGCTCGAACAACGACGTATCCACTTGGAAAATATGCGGACACTGCTGTCCCTGCATTACTAAAAAAGATGACGGAGTATTATGATTGCCCAATTTCTCAGTTGAAAGCAAAAATTGCCGGTGGTGCAGAGATGTTTAAAACGACGAAATTGCTTTCGATGGGGAGTATTGGAAGCAGAAATGTTGAAGCAGTTAGGAATCAACTCTCTGCGCATCATATTCCGGTAGTTGCAGAAGAAACAGGTGCTGATTATGGACGAACTGTTGAGTTTTTGACGGAAACCTGTAACTTGACGATTCATGCTATATTTAAGGGGAAACGTATCATTTAAGTAAACAAAGGAGGGAAGACAATTGGGAAAGCCCGAAACCATGGAATCAAAGTATTGGGACCGCTGGATTCAGTCCCATGATGCAGAGGCCGCAAATTGTCTTCTTGAACTCTATATGCCCCTTGTTAATTACCACGTACAGCGGATCGGGTCCGGATTGCCGCGAAATATCGACCGTGGCGAACTTCAAAGTTTCGGTTTGCTTGGACTTTACGATGCCCTGGAAAAATTTGATCGTCAGAGAGACTTAAAATTTGATACATACGCATCGTTTCGAATTCGTGGAGCAATTTTAGATGGATTGCGCAAAGAAGATTGGATGCCGCGATCAACACGTGAGAAAAGCAAAAGAATTGAAAAGGCAGCGGAGCAAATTGAACAAGCCAAAATGCGATCTGCAAAACTTGAAGAGGTAGCTGATGTTTGTGGCCTGTCTCCAGAAGAAGTGTCGCAGGTCTTATCCGAGAGCTTGCTGTCCAATCTAATTTCACTTGATGACAGCTCCTCAGGAAAAGGAGGCGAAGGTTCGTCGTCTTCTATTGAAGATAATCATGCGGTGCTTCCGGAAAAACGTTTGGTAGATCAGGAGGACCGGGCACAGCTTGCAAAAGAAATTGACAAACTCAGTGAGAAAGAACGGTTAGTTGTTTCTCTCTTTTATTTTGAAGAACTTACGCTAACTGAAATTGGGCAGATTTTAAATCTATCGACTTCACGTATCTCACAAATTCATAGTAAAGCGCTTTTCAAACTGCGCCAATATCTTAGTGCAAATGAAATGAAAACTACATAAATAATGTGAGGTGAATGCATTGACAGCTTTTTGGGTAACACTTAATTTTGTTTTACTGCTTTTAGCTCTATATCTCATTTTGCATCTCTATCAAAGAATCAGAATTCTGCAGCAAGACCTGTCGTCGCAAAACATTGAAGAAGCCAAAAAAACCTTTGCCGAGCACATTGAGGCAGTTCGCGTGGAAAATGAGCAATTTCTTTCAGAAGTAAGGGCACTGCTAACGAAACATGCTGCTGAACAAGCAAGCGTATCTAAAACTAAGCGTACAAGAAAAACAAATTCAAGAGCGAAAACAGCTGCGTCGAAACAGAAAGAATCTGATACAGAAGGATCAGATCAATCTTTTGCCAAAACGCTAAATAATGCTGAATTGGTGCAATCCATGAGGGAATCAACGAGCAAAAAAACAGACCCATCTGTTAATCTTGAGCAAAGTAACGAAGGATGGATGCCCCCGATCGAGGATATTAAGGACCAAGTAGAAGAATCTCCGTATCTGAAAGCAATGAAATTAAAAAATAAAGGCTATTCAAATACGGAAATTGCTAAAGAAATGAATCGTGGAACCGGCGAGATCGAACTGCTGCTTAAATTGCAAGGAAAAGTTCAATCCTAATCTTGCTATGTTGTTTAGAGTATGGTATAGTTACGTTTGGTGTCAATCACACACGTCTGTTGATTTATGCGCGGGTGCTGAAGCGATTCAGCCGCACACGAAAATGATGCAGACGGAGGAATAAAACCATATTAGGAGGAATTTTTTTCATGTCAGTTATTTCAATGAAACAATTACTTGAATCCGGTGTGCATTTCGGTCATCAGACACGCCGCTGGAACCCGAAAATGAAGCCGTATATTTTTACGGAAAGAAACGGTATCTACATCATTGACTTGCAGAAAACGGTTAAGAAAGTTGAAGAAGCCTATAATTTCGTTAGAGATATTGCTGCTGACGGAGGAAAGATTCTGTTCGTCGGCACAAAAAAACAAGCTCAGGATTCTGTTAAGGCTGAAGCGGAACGTTCAGGTCAATTCTTTGTAAATCAACGCTGGTTAGGCGGAACACTTACTAACTTTGAAACGATTCGCAAGAGAATCAGACGTCTGAAAGATATTGAAAAAATGGAAGCAGACGGCACTTTTGATGTGCTGCCAAAGAAAGAAGTCGTTGGATTAAAGAAAGAATGGGCTCGTCTTGAAAAATTCTTGGGCGGTATCAAGAATATGGAGAGTATTCCGCAGGCACTGTTTGTCATTGATCCGCGCAAAGAGCGCATTGCGATTGCTGAAGCACATAAATTGAATATTCCGATCATCGCAATTGTTGATACAAACTGCGATCCAGATGAAATCGACGTTATCATCCCAGGAAATGATGACGCGATCCGTGCTGTGAAACTGCTGACCGGTAAGATGGCAGACGCAGTTTTGGAAGCAAACCAAGGCGAAGAAACAGAAGAAGCCGCTGCTCAACCAGTGCCGGCTGAAGCTGCTGCTGAGGAACCTGTTCAAGCAGAATAATTAAAGTTAAAGCATTTAGTGGGGTGATAAGGGGCTAGCCCTTTATCACTCTTTTCACGAAAACTTAGGGAAGACAAAAAAGGAGGACTCTCATTGGCTGCAATTAGTGCAAAACAAGTAAAAGAATTACGTGAACTGACAGGCGCAGGAATTATGGATTGCAAACGTGCGCTTGCTGATGCAGAAGGCGACATTAAGAAAGCGATCGATGTGCTTCGCGAAAAAGGCATGGCTAAGGCTGCAAAGAAATCCGGACGTATCGCTGCTGAAGGCTTGGCAGAAATCAAAATAGACGGCAATAAAGCCGTTGCTCTTGAAGTGAACTCTGAAACGGACTTTGTTGCGAAAAACGCAGAGTTTAAGGCACTTATTGATGTGCTTGCTCAGCATCTGCTTGACAATGAACCTGCTACTGTAGAAGAGGCACTTACTCAGAAGACGGCAGCAGGTGAAACGGTAGCCGATACGATTACGGCTGCGATTTCTAAAATTGGTGAAAAAATTTCTTTGCGCCGCTTTTCAATTGTGGAAAAGACTGATGCTGAAGTATTCGGCTCCTATCTGCATATGGGCGGACGCATCGCGGCCTTGACAAAGGTTGCAGGCGCTGATGAAGCCGTTGCAAAAGACATCGCCATGCATGTGGCAGCCATTCGCCCACAATATCTTAAGGAAGATGAAATTCCTGCTGATGTTGTTGCCCATGAAAAAGAAGTGCTGACACAAGAAGCGCTTGGCGAAGGAAAACCGGCAAATATCGTGGAAAAAATGGTTGTCGGCAGAATCAAAAAATTCTTCAAGGAAATTTGCCTTGTTGATCAACCGTTTGTTAAAGACGGTGACGTCACTGTAAAGGAATATCTGAAGAGCAAAAATGCCGACGTCCTTGCCTTTGTACGTTATGAAGTAGGCGAAGGAATCGAGAAAAAAGAAGATAACTTTGTTGATGAAGTAAAAGCACAAATGAAACAATAATTGCGCCTGTAAGGTGACTGTTGAACGACGATATCTATAGCAACCGTCAAATAACCGTTTTGCGGTTTTCAACACCCGATGAAACAGAGCAAGGGATTACAATGGGGCACGGGTTACGTGCCCCTTTTTTTAAAATTATCCAATGAGAGGTGCAATGAAGATGCCGGAAAAGGCGAGATATAAGCGGGTCATTTTGAAACTAAGTGGAGAAGCGCTGGCAGGTGCAAACGGATTTGGTATTGAACCGAGCATAATCCGTTCGATTACAAAGCAAGTCAAAGACGTTGTCGAATTGGGTGTTGAAGTAGCCATCGTTTGCGGCGCCGGAAACATTTGGAGAGGCAAGGCAGGCAGTGAAATGGGCATGGATCGCGCACAGGCGGATTATATGGGCATGCTGGCTACCGTCCTCAATGCGCTCGCTCTCCAAGATTGCCTTGAAGGTATCGGGGTGGAAACACGTGTTCAAACATCTATTGAAATGAGACAAGTAGCAGAACCGTATATTCGCAGAAGAGCGATTCGTCACTTGGAAAAGGGACGTGTCGTTATCTTTGCTGCTGGTACGGGCAATCCTTATTTCTCTACAGACACAACTGCTGCTCTGCGTGCTGCAGAAATTGAAGCTGATGTGATTTTGATGGCGAAAAATAACGTGGACGGCGTTTACTCTGCTGATCCTAAAGTTGATAAAACTGCAAAAAAATATAAAGAAATTTCATACTTGCGTGTTCTTAATGAAGGACTGCAGGTTATGGATTCTACCGCTTCTTCACTAAGTATGGATAACGATATTCCTTTGATTGTCTTTTCACTTTCTGAAGAAGGAAATATTAAGCGTGCCGTTTTGGGAGAAGACATCGGCACAGTCGTAAAGGGGCGATAATTAATGGCTCAATCGGAACTATTTAAAAATGCAGAAGAACGTATGGAAAAAGCTGTTAAGGCATTTCAACGTGAATTGGTTACAGTTCGCGCAGGCAGGGCGAATCCGTCATTGCTCAATAAAGTAACTGTTGAATATTACGGAGCTGAGACACCTTTGAATCAAGTGGCGTCAATTACAGTTCCTGAAGCACGTTTGCTGCTTGTGCAGCCATATGATCGTACGGCATTGGCAAATATTGAAAAAGGAATCATGAAATCTGATCTCGGTATTACGCCGACAAATGACGGCAATGTGATCAGAATTGCTATTCCTCCGTTGACTGAAGAAAGGCGCGCGGAACTTGTGAAACTTGTACGCAAAATGGCTGAAGAAGCCAAGATTGCCATTCGCAACGTTCGACGCGATGCAAATGATCAAATTAAAAAAATGGCAAAAAATAATGAACTAACAAAAGATGATGTCAGAGAAGCTGAAGATGATGTTCAAAAGTTGACCAATGACACCATCAAGACGATTGATCAAGTTGCAACAGAAAAAGAAAAAGAAATGATGGACATTTAAGGTAAGAAATAAGCCAAACTGACACCATACACTATTCCAAGGTACATTGTTTGTTTTCAAATAAACTGCGCTCTGGATGTTCAGTATCAGTAATGGGGGAAAATCAATGTTTGAGAAATTTTCCTTACATAGGGAAAAAACGGAGAGTCCGCAGCATGTGAAGGAATCTGGCAGAATGCCGGAGCACGTTGCAATTATTATGGACGGAAACGGGCGTTGGGCAAAAAAAAGAGGACTGCCAAGAATTGCCGGACATCGCGAAGCAATGAAAACGATAAAAAGAGTTACAAGAGAGGCAGATCGGCTTGGCGTAAAGGTTCTCACCCTTTTTGCTTTTTCAACGGAAAATTGGAAACGGCCAAAAGCGGAAGTAGAATTTTTGATGAAACTGCCACAACAATTTTTAAATACCTATTTGACTGAATTAGTAGAACAAAATGTTCAAGTTCAGGCAATGGGTGATTTGTCACGCCTTCCGACATATACGCTGCACGCGATTAAAAGTGCAATTGAGCGTACAAAAGACAACACTGGTTTAATCTTGAACTTTGCACTTAATTATGGCAGCCATGCTGAGATTGTTCATGCCGTGCAGGATATTATTCAAGAAGTGAGCAACCATCATCTCAGTCTTGAAGATGTAACCGAACAGAAGATTGCAGAACATATGATGAGCCCTGCCCTGCCGGATCCTGATCTGTTGATTCGTACTGGAGGAGAGATCAGGCTAAGCAATTTTATGCTTTGGCAGCTTGCCTATACTGAACTCTACTTTTCAGAAGAATTTTGGCCTGATTTTAACGAACGCAGTCTGCAAGAAGCTGTGCATGTTTTTGCAACGAGACAGCGCAGATATGGCGGCTTAAAGGAAGGAAGCGAAAACGATTGAAACAGAGAGTTATTACAGGTATTTTGGCAGGTGCCTTCTATCTAGCTTTACTGTGGATCGGCTCCGTTCCTTTTGCCCTTCTTGCAGCGGCCATAGCAGTAATTAGTTATCTTGAACTTGCTGAAATGAATAAAATGCCTGCCTATTCGCCGGAGGTCCTTATCGGTGCATTAGCGGTTGCAATCATTGTCAGCGGTGAGTGGATATCTCCGCTCATCTTTCATTCGATTTGGCCAAAGCTGGTTGTGCTTTTGGTTCTTCTGCTTGTAAGTTTAAATGTCGTGACTAAAAATCGTTTTTCATTTGCACACTCTGCTTATCTGTTTCTTGCTGTTTTTTACATAAGCATCCCTTTCCAATTACTTGTTCGCATTCGGCTTGACAGCCTCGCTCTTGTATTTTTTGTTCAAATCATTATTTGGACTACGGACAGCGGAGCCTACTTTGTGGGGCGCAAGCTGGGCAAAAATAAACTTGCACCGTATATCAGCCCAAACAAAACGCGAGAAGGCTCAATTGGGGCTATAATCGCGGCTTTAGTTGTCGCAGCACTGTTTCAGCTGATTATCGGGTATCCTTTATTTGGGTCATGGCCGATGCTGTTTATGGTTGCTTTACTCATTTCAGTATTTGGACAGCTTGGGGATTTGGTGGAATCTGCGATTAAACGGTTTTATGGTGTAAAAGATTCGGGTACAATCCTACCAGGACACGGCGGTCTGTTGGATCGATTTGACAGTTTAATCTTTGTACTTCCATTATTATATGTATTGGGATTCATCGGATAAGGGGGTCGCATTTTGAAGAAAATCAGCTTGCTAGGGGCAACGGGATCAGTTGGCATTCAAACTTTAAGGGTTGTTCGTGAACACTCGGATCAATTTTCAGTTGCCGCATTGGCATTCGGTCAGAATATTGATGCAGCACTGCCGATTATTCATGAATTCAAACCTCAATTAGTATCGGTTAAGGATAAGCAAGTTGCAGATAAATTGCGGATCCAACTCGACGATGGGATCAAACTTGTTTATGGTATTGAGGGAATGATTGAAGTGGCAGTTTTCTCGGAGGCAGATTTTTTGGTTAATGCTGTGCTCGGAAGTGTGGGACTTGAACCCACACTTGCTGCGATCGAAGCAGGGAAAACCATTGGTCTTGCGAACAAGGAAACGCTGGTTACGGCAGGGCATATCGTGATGAAACGGGCAAAAGATTCTGGTGTGCGTATCCTCACGCTTGACAGTGAGCATTCGGCAATTTTTCAATCCATGCAGGGTCAAGACCGCTCAGCTGTGTCACGCATAATCATTACCGCGTCTGGCGGCAGTTTCAGAGACAAGAATCGCGATGAACTTGCTGGAGTTACGGTTAAAGATGCTCTTAATCACCCAAACTGGTCAATGGGTGCAAAGATCACAATTGATTCGGCTACCATGATGAATAAAGGTTTAGAAGTAATTGAAGCGCATTGGCTGTTTGATCTGCCCTATGAAAAAATTGATACGGTTATTCACCGGGAGAGTATTGTTCACTCGTTAGTTGAATATGCTGATCATAGTGTCATTGCGCAGCTAGGATGCCCCAGTATGCTCGTTCCGATTCAATATGCACTTACCTATCCTTCTCGGCTGGCACTCAAGCAAACGAGAACACTGAATTTATGTGAAATCGGCAGTTTGCATTTTCAAAAAATGGACATGCAACGTTTTCCATGTGTATCATTAGCTTATCAAGCTGGCAAAGCCGGGGGTTCGATGCCAACTGTATTAAATGCAGCAAATGAAGTTGCGGTTCAAGCATTTCTGTCGGAAAAAATTGCGTTTCTTGATATTGAACGCTATGTTGAACAGGCACTTGGGCACCATCAACTTATTAAAGCACCTGATTTAAGGACTATTGAGGCTGTTGATAAGGAAACCCGAGCTTATGTCATGAATCAAATAAATTAAAAGGCAGAGGTGTCTCGCTCGTGGAAACTTTGATTATCGTTATTATCATTTTCGGACTGCTCGTCTCAATTCATGAATTCGGGCATTTGATCGTCGCTAAACGCTCCGGTATTATGTGCCGAGAATACGCGATCGGTTTCGGCCCGAAATTATTTGCGATCAAAAAGGGCGAAACAGTTTATACATTGAGGCTGCTTCCAATCGGTGGCTATGTGCGTATGGCGGGTGAGGATCCGGAAAAAATAGAAATTAAGCCCGGACAGCATATTGCCTTTTTCTTGAATGAACACAACCGTGTATCACGGATCGTGTGCGATCATCTTGAAAAATATCCGGATGCTCGTTTCATTACTGTTGAACATTGCGATTTGGAAAATGAACTTTGTCTCACTGGCTATGAAGAAGAAGAGGGACCGATCGCCCGTTACGCTATTGAGCGAGATGCGACCTATGTATCCGATAATCAAGAATTTCAAATTGCGCCGCGCGACCGCCAATTCGCTTCGCAACCTCTGCTGGCTCGTTTTTTAACTATTTTTGCCGGCCCTTTTATGAATCTGATTTTAGCGGTTGTTATCTTTGTTATTTATTTCAGCATTCAAGGAGTCCCTTCTGATACGCCGCAGCTTGGCAAAGTGATCCAAGGTTATCCTGCTGAGAAGTCTGGCCTGATGGCAGGTGACCATATTATAAAGATCGACGGAAAACAGACAAACAGCTGGGAAAATATCGTTAGCTATGTAAGTAAACATCCTAAAGAAAAAATAAATATTACGATTAAACGTGATGGGCAGCAGAAGCAAATTGATCTGATTACCGGGCAGCGCAAGGGTGAGAATGGCAAGGCGGAAGGTGTTATAGGTGTCTACCAACCGACGCACCATTCCTTTATCGAATCGGTCGGAGCCGGTTTCACACAAACCTATTATTGGATTAAAATGGAATTTGCCGGTTTGAAGATGCTGGTTACCGGTGGTTTCAATTTGAATAATCTTGCGGGACCTGTTGGCATTTATCACGCAACAGGTGAAGTAGTATCACAGGGCTTGTTTTTTGTGTTAAACTGGACTGCTTTTCTCAGCGTGAATTTAGCTGTCATCAACCTGCTTCCGCTTCCTGCTCTTGATGGCGGTCGACTTTTGTTTCTTATTGTAGAAGCTCTGCGCGGCAAGCCTGTTGAGCCTCAAAAAGAAGCACTGGTTCATTTTATCGGATTTGCATTTCTCATGCTGTTGATGCTGCTTGTGACTTGGAATGATCTGCAGAACCTTTTTACGCGTTAGATAATTGATGGAACAAAGAAATGATTTCAACGATTTGAGGTGGTCATTAATGAAACAAAGCCAGATGTTCATTCCTACGATGAAGGAGACACCGGCTGACGCTGAATCTGCGAGCCATCGGCTTCTGCTTCGTGGAGGCTTTATTCGTCAGAATGCGGCAGGCATTTATTCTTATTTACCGCTCGGTTATAAAATTATTAAAAAAATTGAAACCATTATTCGCGAGGAGATGGACGGTGCAGGTTCTCAAGAATTATTAATGCCGGCCATGCAGCCCGCAGAATTATGGCATGAAACAGGACGATGGGATGTATACGGTCCTGAATTAATGAGACTTAAAGACCGCCACGGTCGCTATTTTGCACTAGGTGCGACAGGCGAAGAGTTGATTACGAGTTTAGTTCGCGATTTCCTCAATTCCTATAAGAAATTACCTATGAATGTGTATCAAATTCAAACGAAATTTCGGGATGAAAAGAGACCACGTTTCGGCCTGCTCCGTGGGCGCGAATTTATCATGAAGGATGCCTATACATTCCATGATTCTGCAGAAAGCTTGGACAAGGCTTATTGGGATATGTATCACGCGTATTGCAGAATCTTTGAACGGTGCGGATTGAAATTCCGTGCGGTATTGGCAGATTCCGGGGCGATCGGTGGTAAGGATACGCATGAATTTCAGGCGCTTGCCGATATTGGCGAAGACACGATTGCTTATTCCGACAACTCCGATTATGCGGCTAATTTAGAAATGGCTGAGGTGCTTGACACGGATGCATCTGAAAAAAGCGATTCATTGCCCCTAGAAAAAGTTGACGGAAATCAAGAAATTGACGGAGAGATTAAGATTGCTGCACATTGGTTTAAAACTCGAACGGAGACAGTCGTTGTATTCATAAAAGCTGAAGATGAAATCAATGATGTCAAAGTTAAAAATGTGCTTAACACGGATTTGATTGAACCGCTTGAAGAGGTAGATCCGGACGCAATCAATCCTGAAAAAGGTGTTCTTATTTTCGCAGATAATGCGCTAAAACATCTGTCTTCTACTGTATTTTACAATGCAGCTGAGAATACGACTTATTTTCATCTTGATCCTGATCGTGACTTGGCAATTCAGCAGTATGGTGATTTGCGTTTCATTAAAGAAGGTGATCCGTCACCAGACGGACAAGGCAATATCAAATTTGCACGAGGCATTGAAATTGGTCAAGTGTTCAAACTCGGGACAAAATATTCTGAAGCCATGAACGCAACATATTTAGATGCCAATGGTAAGGCGAAACCACTTATTATGGGTTGCTATGGAATTGGTGTTTCCAGGACACTTTCGGCTGTATGTGAACAATATCATGATGATAACGGAATGATTTGGCCGAAATCATTAGCACCGTTTACTATTCATTTGATTACAGTCAATCCGAAAAATGATGAACAGTTTAAGTTATCCGATGACCTGTATCAGCAGCTTATTAATCAGGGCTATGATGTACTTTGGGATGATCGGAAAGAACGTCCCGGTGTTAAATTTGCCGATAGTGAACTGATTGGCTGCCCGGTTCAGGTGATTGTTGGGAAAAAGGCGTCTGAAAACATCATTGAACTTGCTTCACGCAGGGAAAAAGAACGTGTCGAGACGCCGGTCAGCGAGTTGCCATCAGCAATTAGCAACTTGCTGCAAACACTCGATTAATTTTTGAAATTCTAAGGAGCCGTCTGCGCTCCTTTTTTTATTCAATTAGGAAGTAACGGTTCGTCAATAGCAATCTCTTGAATGTTTTAGTAGAATTATAGAGAAAGGAGTTGGGACGATGTCCGACGCAACATCCAAAACGGAGCGCTTTGCAATGCTCCTTAATCATATTGAAACGCCACAGGAATGGATTGATCGCTACTTTGATCAGGGTGAAATTGAGAAACTCTCGGTATTTCGCACAGAGAAGCGATGGCATTTTGAATTTCAGCTTGATGATATTCTGCCATACCAGGTGTATGAATGGCTGGCAGCCAATCTTCAAAAGCATTTTCAAACCGTTGTTCCCAATGTCACTTTCACCATTCAGTCACGAAAATCTGAGGGTGCTGATCCGAACTTTGCTGATTATTGGAAGCCGATCAGTCAGCAGCTGAGTCAGGAGTTTCCTGCATTAAAGATGTGCTTGTGCAGGCAACAGCCTGAACTTCATGACCGCCAACTTATCTTTGCTGCAAACAGTGAAACGGAAGCGGGACTGCTAAAACGAAAAATACCCAAGGCACTAAATGAAAAAATTCGCGTTTTTGGATTCCCTCCAATTTCGCTGGATATAAAAATAAATTCTGAAGATCGTTCAAAAGCTTTTGATACATTTGTTAAACAACGTGAGGCTGAAGATCAGCAAAAAGTAGTAGAAGCGATGGTTGAACGGCAAAAGAAAAAGGATGCAGAGGATACATCAGGCGGTGTTGATTCAGGGCCGTTTAAAATTGGTTATGATATTCGTGATGAGCCTGTGTCCATAGAAACAATTCAGGATGAGGAGCGCAGAATAACCATTCAAGGCTATGTCTTTGATTCGGAAATTCGAGAATTGCGGAGCGGTCGTACTTTACTCCTTTTTAAAGTAACCGATTATACTGATTCGCTTATGGTCAAGGTTTTTTCGCGAGACAAAGAGGACGCGGCAAAATTTGGCACTATGCAAAAAGGTATGTGGGTTAAAGTGCGCGGCGGTGTGCAAAATGACAGCTTTGTCAGAGACTTGGTCATGATCGCAAATGATATTGAAGAAATTACGCCAAATAAAAAAGAAGACACGGCACCGGAAGGACATAAGCGTGTGGAATTGCATGCACATACTGTGATGAGCCAAATGGATGCCGTAGTTACTGCTTCAGCATTAATCAAACGCGCGAAGCAGTGGGGACATCGCGCTATTGCCATTACGGACCATGGTGTTGCTCAATCTTATCCAGAAGCCTATTCTGCCGGACAAAAGAACGGTATAAAGATAATATACGGAGTTGAAGCAAACCTGATCGATGACGGTGTGCCGATTGCTTATAACATGGCACATCGCCTTCTCTCAGATGATACATACGTTGTATTTGACGTGGAAACGACAGGTTTATCCGCAGTCTACGACACAATTATTGAACTTGCGGCCGTTAAAATAAAAAATGGCGAGGTATTGGAGAAATTTGATCAATTTGCTAACCCGCATCATCCACTACCGCAGAAAATTATTGAGTTGACCAGTATTACAGATCAGATGTTAGCGGATGCCCCTGATGCGGATCAAGTGGTTGAAGAATTCAAAGCGTTTGCCGGAGATGCAATTCTTGTTGCACATAATGCTACTTTTGATATGGGATTCCTGAATACTGCCTACCAAAAATTAGGACATGAAAAGGCGGATAATCCGGTCATTGACACTCTTGAACTTGGGCGCTTTCTTTACCCTGAGTTTAAAAATCATAAACTGGATACGTTATGTAAGGCTTTCAACATCGAACTGACCCATCACCACCGTGCGATTTATGATACAGAGGCAACAGGCTATCTTGCCTGGAAGATGTTGAAGGATGCTGCTGAAAAAGGAATGATCTATCATGATCAGCTTAATGATAATCTAGGTAAGGGAAACATGGATCGCATCCGTCCTTCTCACATCATTCTGCTTGTGAAGAATCAGACGGGACTTAAAAATTTGTACAAATTAATATCAATTGCACACGTTAAATACTTCTTTCGAGTACCAAGAATTCCGCGTTCCGTGTTAAGCAAATACCGTGAAGGATTGCTCATCGGATCAGGTTGTGACAAAGGTGAGTTGTTCGAGACGATGATGCAGAAGTCAGCTGAACTTGCCGAGAAGGTCGCAGAATTCTATGATTATATCGAGATTCAGCCTCCGTCCAACTATCAGCACCTTGTTGAAAAGGGCATTGTTCGCGATGAACTTGCACTTAAAGATGTCATGATTAAATTGGTGAAACTTGGCGAAAAAATGAACAAGCCGGTTGTCGCAACCGGGGATGTTCACTATCTTGATGAACATGACAAGATTTACCGGAAGATCCTGATCACTTCCCAAGCTGCCAATCCGCTTAATCGTCAAACTCAGCCGGATGTACATTTTCGGACAACGGATGAAATGCTCGACTGCATGAGTTTCTTAGGAGAAGAGAAGGCCGAACAGGTTGTTGTGGACAATCCAAACGCGATTGCTGATCAAATTGAAGATGTGTTGCCTGTCAAAGATAAACTTTATACGCCGACCATCGACGGTGCTGAAGATGAAGTTAAAGAAAAAACGTATAGCCGAGCACATGCGCTTTACGGAGAACACCTTCCGGAACTCATGGAAAAGCGGCTGAATAAAGAACTGAAAAGCATTATTGGTCACGGTTTTTCAGTCATTTATCTCATTGCGCACAAGCTTGTGAAAAAATCGCTTTCCGACGGCTATCTGGTTGGATCACGAGGATCCGTCGGATCGTCGCTTGTTGCGACGATGCTGGAGATTACTGAGGTCAATCCGCTGCCGCCGCATTACCTGTGTCCGTCATGTCATCATGTTGAATTTTTCACAGACGGCTCAGTTGCCTGCGGTTTTGATTTGCCGGATAAGGCGTGTCCTGAATGCGGCACGGCAATGACAAAAGAAGGCCATGATATACCTTTTGAAACGTTTCTCGGATTTAAGGGTGACAAAGTGCCCGATATTGATTTGAACTTTTCAGGTGATTATCAACCCGTTGCACATAACTACACAAAGGT
>Ga0334901_1001065_pt1 | contig 31336 bp, 31 predicted proteins | sample GraSluR3_MG_3_FD_207216 | JGI IMG/M metagenome (GOLD analysis project Ga0334901, IMG submission 207216) | Sludge microbial communities from methane-producing bioreactor in Wageningen University, Netherlands - Granular Sludge_15_08-R3 | ecosystem: Engineered > Bioreactor > Anaerobic >... | reverse complement strand
ATGAGAAGAAGAAAATTGAAGCAGAAGCAAAACGCTATCTGGAACGTTTTAACATGGCAGTTTCACCCAGCGATATTGTAAAAGATATTCCTATTTCTGAGCAACAGCTACTCCAAGTTGCCCGAGCTCTTTCAAAAGAAAAATCAAAGATTATCATTCTGGATGAACCTACGACATCGTTGACAAAACAGGAAACTGAACGACTTTTTAGCATACTCAAGTCTTTGCGTGATGAAGGAAAATCTGTTGTTTTTATATCACATAAATTAGACGAGGTGTTTGCTATTGGTGATCATGTGAGTGTGCTTCGTAATGGGATTCTAGTTGGAGATTCGGAGCTCTCAGAAGTTAATCAGGCTTGGATAATTCATAAGATGACTGGAGAGGAAATTGACATAACTAAAAATTATATTCCCACAAAGCCTAGTGGAGATATAATTTTAGAGGTGGATAATTTAAGTGGATATATGTTTAATGATATTTCTTTTTCAGTTCGTGAAGGAGAAATTATTGGGTTTGCAGGACTGGTAGGAGCCGGGCGATCTGAGGTTATGCAGACAATTTATGGCTATAGACGAAAAAAAAGCGGTGAGGTCCGGTACAAGGGTAAGCCATGGAAATTTGGTGATACAACTAGCTCTATTAAGAATGGAGTAATTTACCTTACTGAAGAGAGAAAAACACATGGTATTCTTCCTTTTCTAAATGTCAGGGAAAATATTGGTATTGTATTAAAAGATAAAATCAGCAGGAATGGTATCATTATTCCTGAATTTGATAAGAAAGTTGCAAAGAAAATAATTAAAGACTATCAGGTCAAGACTCCTTCCCCAGAAGTGAAAATTGTGAATCTAAGTGGGGGTAATCAGCAAAAAATTCTAATTGGTCGAGCGATGGAGTCATCACCAAAAATTGTAATTTTTGATGAACCGACAAAAGGAATTGATGTAAAAACAAAGGAAGAGATTTATAGGTTGATGAAGGAACTTGCTGAGCAAGAACGTGTTGGAATTATACTTATTTCTTCAGAGATGGAGGAGTTGTTAAAGTGTTCAAACAGAGTAATCACCATGTATAACGGAAGGAAATCTTCTGAAATAGCAGGGAAGGAAATCACCCAGAAGCAACTGATTCGGGCAATCATAGGTCTATCTTGTGAAGTTCAAGGGAGTGGAGAATAAAATGGATAAGAACGATTTTAACAAATACAAATTGGTATCTCGGAAATTGATAGATGGAGTCAGGGGCAATCAACTTATTGGAGTCTTTGCAGCACTTGTAGTGATTTTTATAGCTTCATGTTTCATTTCAGAAAACTTTTTAACAGTCTATAACTTGCAGATCATGGTGAGATCACTTGCCTTCGTTGGAATAATTGCAATTGGGCAAGGGTTACTTTTACTATTAGGTGATATTGACCTTTCCGTAGGTGCTATTGCTGGGCTATGTGGTGTCATTACCGGTAAGTTCGCTGTTACTTTTGGTATGAATCCAATTCTTTCTATTTTGCTTGGCCTTGCGGCTGGTGTTTTGTTGGGCATGTTTAATGGTCTGCTTATTACTTCTTTCAATCTTAATGCAATTGTATTAACCATTGGAATGCAGACTGCTTACAAGGGATTAAATCAGGTTATTACAAAAGGTCGTACAATTACCGGATTCCCAAAATCAATCACAATTATTGGAGAGGGTTCAATATTCCAAGTTCCTACACCGGCAATTGTCCTACTCATAGTGTTTATATTTATGTATCTATTAACTCGTAAAACCTTTTATGGCAGGAATGTTTACGCGATAGGAAATAGTATTGAAACTGCAAAGATGGTTGGAATAAAAACTAAAAAGATAAGAATTATCAGTTATGGTCTTTGTGGCTTTCTTGCCGGTCTTACCGGTATTCTCATGAGTCTCCGTTTAGCTTCTGCACAATCATCAATTGGAGAAATATGGGTATTACCATCAATCGCGGCACCGGTCATTGGTGGAATTGCCACGACGGGAGGTATTGGTAGTATTACCGGGGCTCTCATTGGTGGAAGTATCATGGGAATAGTTTCAAATATTATTGTTCTTGGTGGTGTTAATCTGTATTGGCAGCAGGTCTTAAATGGATTAATTGTTGTTCTTGCTATCATTTTCGACTCATTTTCTAGAAAGTTCCGTTCACATTAGGAGTTGGTATGAGTAATCAAGCATTAAAGATTTTTCCTTTCTTAGACAAGGGTATTACCCAAGTCGGATGGGTGGTTGAGAATTTAGAGGAATCAGTAGAAAAATTTTATAGAAATACAGGAATTGGTCCGTGGTATTTTTATGATTATGGCCCTGATTTACTCACTAAAATGAGACGTAATGGACAGGATACTGTATATAATATGTCTACTGCGGTTGCAAATGCTGGTGTCCTAAGATTAGAAATGATTCAGCCGCTTTACGGAGAAATGGTATATCAAGATTACATTGACCGTTATGGTTATGGTGGCGTACAACACTTCGGTATAGCAGTTGATGATATTCAATCGTCTCTAGCACTTGTTAGAGAATTAGGAATTAATATTGCGATGGAGGGAGAGGGGTACGGTCTTGACGGCGATGGACATTTTGCGTATTTAGATACTGAATCAATTATTGGGATTACTATTGAGTTAATGCAACGTCCACTGAGGAGAAAAACGCCGAAAAAGGTTTTTAAAATATAACTAAACTATTTATGAATTATACTGTGGGGGGATATGTTAATGAATAAATTGAATCAGTCGTTTGAAGTAGGGCTTAATGATTGACAAATATTATAACAAAACAGATGTTCTCATAGAAATTGCAACACTCTATTATATACACGGTAAAACCCAACAGCGGATTGCTGAGATTTTTTCTACTACTCGTTCAAATGTAGCAAAATTATTGAAGCAAGCACTTGATTTAGGTATTGTTGAAATTAAAATTGCAAATCCAACCTCTGGTATGGTCCATCTTGCAAGTAATCTCATAGAAAAGTTCTCACTTAAAAAAGCGATTGTTGTACCATCAGAAATGAGTTATCAGGATACGCTTGTATCAGTGGGGAAATCTGCTGCAGGCCTTCTCTCAAAATCTTTAAACAGCAAAATTCGGATAGGTATTGGATGGGGAACCACTATATTTCAAATGGTTGAACAATTTCCCGAGAGTGCTCTGAGTGGCGCCTCTGTTGTACAATTGCACGGTGGTGTCGGTTCTAGAAATCTGGTGGTTGATGGTTACGAGGTCTCGAGCGCTCTTTCCAGAAAACTTCATTGCAATGCTCACTATATTCAGGCTCCTCTTATCGTACGAAGTAAAGAAGTAAAGGAAATTTTAATTAAGGAGACAAACATTTCGAAGGCGATTGAGCTGTGTCGAAATGTTGATATCGCATTTCTCGGTATTGGGACGACAGATCCAGATCTGAACGCTTTGCTTAGAGCCGGTTTCATTGATGAAAAAGAGGCTAAGAAACTTCGTAGCCAAGGTGCTGTAGGCATGATATGTGGTCAATTCTATACCATTGATGGAGACCTGCTTGATACAGATATTAATGAGCGGGTTATTGGACTGAAAGCTACCGAATTGCAATATATTGATACTGTAATAGGATTGGCTTGTGGTGAAAAAAAGACTGAGGCAATATTCGGTGCATTGAAAGGGAAATACCTTAACGCAATTATTACTGATGAAGTTGTGGCGAAAAAATTATTGGGAATGTAAATCATTTCTCATGATTTTCCATGTAATTTAAGTCTATAATCCTTTCCTGTCTAAAGGAGTCTCGATTATGAAAATAGCCGTTGGATGTGATCCTAATGCGAGAGAAATGAAACTTGAAATAGTTGATGAACTTCAGAATCTTGGTTTTAAAGTTGTTGATTTTGGTTCTGATGATCCAATTTATGCAAATGTAGTATTTGAAGTATGTAAGGCTGTTGTTTCACACTCATGTGATAGGGGTATTGTACTTTGTGGTACCGGAATTGGTGCAAGTATTTCTGCCAATAAAGTGCCAGGGGCTTATTGTGCATTGATAACGGACACGTATCAAGCGGAGAGGGCTGCATTAAGCAATAATGCTAATATAATTGCATTGGGAGCTCAAGTTACAGGCATTGTGATTGCTCGTCAATTAGTGAGAACCTATATGCTTCAGAACTATATTCCTGGTGGCCGTTCAGAATCGAAAATTCAGCGAATTGTTGATTTTGAAAAGGAATGTTTACGGTAAAGATATCTGCAAATACACGACTATATGTATGTAGCCGCATGTTACAAATGTAAAAAAATAATTCATAAATTTTACATTTGACAATTAAACTAGATTGATGATATACTCCTCGTAGGAACCATAACTACAAACAACTAATACAGAGACCGATAGTTGTATTAGGAGGAGATAATGGTATGAAACTACCAAAGACTGTGCAAAAAGAACTGCATTATAAAATGCTGCTCACTAGAGAATTCGAACAAGCTGCTGCAAAGCTCTTTATACAAGGCAAAGTACACGGTACTGCACACTTCTGTATTGGAGAAGAGGCAACTGGAGTGGGTGTGTGTTCTGCATTAGAGAAGGAAGACTACATTACCCAGACCCACCGAGGCCATAACCAGGGAATAGGTAAGAATATGGACATCAACCGCATGATGGCGGAATTCCTTGGGAAAGAAACCGGCTACTGCAAAGGTAAAGGCGGCTGTATGCACATAGCTGACTTCTCGGTAGGAAGTCTTGGTGCAAATGGAATTGTGGCAGGTGGAATGCCTATTGCTACAGGGGCTGCTCTCTCTCAGAAGTATCGAAAGAGCGAAAATATCACCGTATGTTTTTTTGGTGATGGTGCAGCAAATGAAGGTGCCTTTCATGAGTCCTTGAACCTCGCCTCTGTATGGAAGCTTCCCGTAATTTTTGTCTGTACAAACAACTACTACGGTATGTCTACCCACATAAATAAATCGATGAATATAGAGGATATCTCCATACGGGCAACGAGTTATGGAATCAAGGGTCTCGCACTTGACGGTAATGACGTTGTTACTATTTATGAAGAGACAAAAAAGGCAAAAGAATACGTAAAAGAACACGGTCCTATGTTAATGGTGCTGAATACCTACCGATGGATGGGACACTCTAAGAGCGACTCCCAACTCTACCGTTCTAAGGAAGAGGTAGAAGAATGGAAGGATCGTTGCCCCATTAAACGTCATCGGGAATATCTATTGGAAAATAAAATTTTCACTGAAAAAGAACTCGACAGTATGCATGAAGAAGCTGCAGCAGCAGTTAAAGCTGCGGTGGAATTTGCTGATAACAGCCCCGAACCAAAGATTGAAAATATCTTTGATGACGTGTATGCCGACTAATCGAATAAGGAGAAGACAGATGCGTGATATAACATACGCTCAAGCTATTAATGAGGCAATGAGCGAAGAGATGAGAAAAGATGATTCAATTATATTTTTTGGTGAAGATGTTGGCATATACGGAGGAGCCTTCGGAGTCTCCAGAGGTATGTTTGAGGAGTTTGGCGAAGAACGGGTCCGAGATACCCCTATATCAGAGCTTGTAATTACTGGATGTGCCGCTGGCGCTGCAATGACGGGATTGCGACCTATTGTTGAGATTATGTTCAGCGACTTTATGATGCTGGCTATGGAACAACTTGCAAACCAGGCTGCTAAGAATAGATTCCAATTCGGAGGACAAGGTTCAGTGCCCATGGTACTTCGAACGCCCGGAGGATCTGGTACCGGAGCAGCAGAACAGCATAGTCAGAGCTTAGAGGCTCTTGTGGCACACATACCTGGATTAAAGGTGGTAATTCCATCAACTCCCTACGATGCAAAAGGATTACTTAAAGCTGCAATTCACGACAACAATCCTGTGGTCTTCATTGAGCAGAAACTTTTGTACCGGGTAAAAGGACCAGTTCCAGAGGTTGAAGAAACCTATACCATTCCGCTTGGAGTGGCCGACGTCAAGCGTGAAGGAACAGATTTAACCATTATCACTTACGGGCGTATGGTACAGCGATGTCTGACCGTAGCCGAGCAGTTTGCCGAATCTGGTGAAGCAAATATTGAAGTAATAGATATTCGCACCCTTGTTCCCCTCGATAAAGAAACCCTTATTAAATCGGCAAAAAAGACTGGTCGTGTGCTGATTGTGCACGAGGCTTGTCAGACGGGTGGTTTCGGAGGTGAGCTTTCGAGTACCATAGTTGAGAGTGATGCGTTCTTCTATCTGGATGCACCAGTAAAACGCTTAGGTGGTTTGGATGTCCCTATTCCCTATAATCCACAACTCGAAGCACAGGTTGTTCCTACTGAAGAAAAGATTATCGCTGCAGTACGAGAACTGCTCTAGGAGGAGTGTATGGCTGAATCAATTATCATGCCAAAGACCGGAATGGCAATGGAAGAGGGTGTCATCATTGAATGGTTGAAGAAAGAGGGAGATCAGATTAAAGAGGGCGATATTATTGCCCAGATTGAGACCGATAAATCTACTATGGATCTTGAATCCGATTTGAGCGGAACCTTATTGAAGCTGGTATATCCTGAAGGAACTACGGTACCTGTAACTCTTCCTATCGCATGGATTGGCAAGAAAGGTGATGCAATCCCAGAGAATACAGAGACTTCCTCGTCTGTAGAATCGGTGGAAGCAGTAGAATCAGTTGGTGAAAAGGCGGCGACTGAACAGATTCCGCATACTTCACAGGCTGCTGCAAGTACCGGGAAAATTCCTTCGACTCCTGCTGCAAAACGGGTGGCTTCAGAGAAAGGTATCGATTTAGCCACTGTTACTCCTTCAGGCAAGAGAGGCGAAATTTTGGAGAAGGATGTTCTTGCTTCTGCACCGCGTATTACACCTTTAGCAGCTCGTATGGCAGAAGACAGACAGGTTGATATTTCTCAAATTTCTGGATCCGGGCACGCTGGAAAGATATTTTCTCGTGATTTGGCCAATACTGTACCAGTTGCTGATACTCGTGTACCACTTACGAATATTCAGAAGATTACTGGCAAGCGGATGCTGGAAAGTGTACTCTCCATACCAACAGTCTCCGAGGATATTAAGGCCGATATGACGCGTCTGCTTGAGTTGAAGCAGTCGATATTTGAAGAGAGTGGAGTCAAGGCATCGGTAAATGATTTTATCATCAAAGCTGCCGCGATTGCCTTGAAAAAACATCCTCGAATGAATTCTGTATTCGATACTGATGCACTTATTTTCAAGAATGAGGTACATATCGGGATGGCTGTTGCTACAGAACGGGGGCTTCTTGTTCCTGTCCTTCGAAATGCTGATTCTTTCACACTCTCTGCGTTGAGTGAGAAAACGAAGGAGATTATACAGAAAGCACGTGACAGTAAGCTTTCTCCCGATGAATTGACGGGCTCGACATTCTCCATATCAAATGTGGGAATGTATGGGATTACATCATTCACTCCCATTATCAATCCACCGGAAGCAGGAATCCTCGGAGTATGTGCAATAGAAAAGCTTCCCCGCTTTGTGAATGGATCACTTGTTGAGAGAAGTATTATGACACTCAGTCTTAGCTTCGACCATCGCGTGGTCGATGGTGCTGAATCTGCCCAGTTCTTACAGACGCTGGTGAATCTACTCGAAAATCCATTACAGCTTTTAGTGTAAGGAGTGTCTAAATGGCTACTTTGAAGAAAGATATTGTTGTTATTGGCGGTGGCCCTGCAGGATATATTGCTGCAATAAAGGCAGCACGCCTTGGTGCTGAGGTTTTGCTAGCTGAAGAACTGCAAGTGGGAGGTACCTGTCTTAATCGAGGGTGCATCCCCACAAAATTCTATGCTCAAAGTGCACACACTATTCTTGAGCTCAGCCAAGCTGAATCTCGGGGCATTGAAGTGCGAGACCCACAAGTGAGTATGAATATGAAAAAGGCTCTTGCCGGTAAAAATAAAACTGTTAAGAAGTTAACGGCAGGAGTAAGAAGTCTGCTGAAACACGCTGGGGTAGTGGTTGAAAATCAACGTGCTCACCTAACGGAAGGTAAGATTGTTCAGTTGGCAGATGGGACGATTGTGGAGGCGGGAGCGGTTATCTTGGCAACAGGTTCTCTGTCTTCTCAGATTCCAATTGAAGGAATAGAGAGTCCATTGGTCATGGATAGCGATCAGTTCCTTGATCTTGATTATGTTCCCAAACGTATAGCGGTAATCGGCGGTGGGGTCATTGGTATAGAATTTGCTTCAATTTTTCAAGCTTTTGGTTCAGCGGTCACAGTCGTTGAAGCTCAACCGAGTATTCTGCCGATGTTTGATTCCCAAGCCATCGAAATTACTGCTGCCGCTCTGAAGAAGCGGGGTATTACCATCTACACAGATGCTGCTGTTAAAAAGATTACTACACAAAACGATGAAGCCGAAGTCCACTTAACGGATGGGACTACAATTACCGTAGATGTGATTCTGCTTGCAGTTGGTAGAATTTCTAATCTTTCTTGCATTGATGACAAATCGAAAATTGAAGTTGAACGAGGAAGAGTTTTAACTGACGATACTGGTATGACGTCAGAGCCTGGAGTTTATGCCGCTGGTGATATAACGGGAAGAAAACTACTTGCACACGCTGCGTACCAGATGGGTGAGACTGTAGCACATAATGCATGTGTCGATACCCGTATTGTTACTGATGCCAAGAAAAAATTCGACCTAGACATAGTACCGTCGGTAGTCTATTCTATTCCTGAAGTTGCTTCGGTAGGGCTCTCTGAAAATGAAGCAGCAAAGAAGTATGAAACGGTAGTGGGTAAGTTCCCCCTCTCTGCAAATGGAAGAGCACTTTCAGGTGGTGAGACTGAGGGATTTGTCAAAGTGGTTGCCGAAAAAAAATATGGGCAGATTTTAGGGGTTTGCTGTGTTGGTATGTATGCTTCTGAGGTTATCAATGAAGCTGCATTGGCAATGAGACATGAACTCACCGTTTACGAAGTTGCTGAAACTATTCATGGTCACCCTACTATCTCTGAAGCATTCATGGAGGCGGCATCGTCTTGTATAGGACAATGCTATCATATGATGTAATAGCTTGAATCGTGAATGGGGTGTTATTGTGCAAAGGGATAGGGATTTTCTCGTATCGATTGCTCGCCGGTATTATATTGACGAAAAATCACAACAACAGATAGCACATGAATTCGGACTCTCTCGACCTACTGTTTCTAATCTGTTGAGGAAGTGTAGAGAAACGGGAATCGTACAGATTAAAATTCAAGATGGCTCTCCATACGAAACAGCTCTCGGAGACAAGCTTAAAAAGAGTTACTCTCTGCAGCAGGTAATAATTGTTCCCTCACATGAGGATATTCCTGTACATACTGCAGTTGGAGCTGTGGCAGCAGAGCATACTGCAGTGGTGTTACGTGATGGCATCAGAATTGGCATAGCATGGGGGACATCGTTGTACCATATGGTACATCAGCTTCCAGATGACCGTATAAAAAATGCTAGTGTGGTTCAGCTGATGGGCGGATTCGGTGCAGCCTCTCCGCAGTACGATGGTGCGGATCTTGCACGTGAATTTTCCAAGAGAATCCATGGACAGTATTTCCCCTTGCAATGTCCCGTATTGGTGAAGAACATCATGGTGAAAGATCTGCTTCTGAAGGAGCCGGGTATTCAAGAGGCTCTTATGAGAACAAAGAGCCTCGATTTGGCCTTTGTAGGCATAAGTTCTAATGATCCAACACAAAGCTCTATGGTTAGGGCAGGGTTCCTCACACCCAAAGAGGCTAAAGAGATTCAAGCTGCAGGTGCTGTAGGCCACTTGTGTGGGTACAGTTTTGATGAACAGGGGAAATGGATGGATATCTCATACAATCATCGCATTATCGGTGTTGATTTTCACGATTTCCTTACAATTCCTGAACGGGTCGGTGTAGCCTATGGTGTGCAGAAAGCAAAAGCTATTCACGCTTCATTAGTTGGTGGGCTCATCACTACACTCATAACTGACGAGGTCACTGCAAAGCAAATACTCTTGCAATAAAAAACTGGCTGTCATCTCTCGTATTAGGTGGGATAACAGCCGATTTATAATTATTGCAACATGAATGTTAGCGTTTAAGAGCCTGGTCAATTGCAGCTTTATCAAACCCTACAATAATTTTCCCATTCACATCCAATACAGGTACTCCCATCTGTCCCGATTTTCGTACCATTTCGTGTGCCTTTTCTGAGTTTGAAGCAACATTATACTCGGTATAGGGAATGTTGTTATTCTGAAGGTAACTCTTTGCCATCCGGCAAAATCCACAGGTTGGTGTGCTATACAATGTAACAGCCATGGTAGGCCTCCTTTAATTAGTTTCTGTTTTATGCTCATAAGCTACTGGATACGTTACACGTGGTCAATGAAAGAATTGGTGACAACATCACCGAGCAATGGTAGCATAAGACGTGTATGTATATATAAAGGGGGATCTCATGGGAAAAGCTATCATCTACAGTGATGGAGCATTAGCGGCGATTTGTTCAAACCTTGAAAAAGCATGTGATAAGCAAATGAAGCCTGTTGCCGCATCACAATTTTCACAGCTTTCAGATTATTTCAATACAATGTCACCACCAGTAGAAGCTGATTCATTTTCAGAACTGGTAGGATTGATTGATTCGGATATCAGCTCAGGGTATGCAGAGGTGGAGCGAATTGCAAAAGAAGAGGGCGACAGAGGAGCCCTGCGATGCATGACATGGGGTAAGAAGGTAACCTCGATTCATAAGTCAATTTTGGGGCGGTATGAAAAACAGGGGGATGCTCTGTTGGAACAGAATAATCTCTATGTTTGTGAGGCCTGTGGATTTATTGCGATTGCAAAGCAAGTTCCAGCACTCTGTCCTATTTGTAAAGCACCATCGTCTCGATTTGTTCAGATTTCTTAAGGAGGAGCTCCATGCATGCAGCACGAAATATAGCATTATGTACAAAAGATTGTCTCTGTTTGTTTATTTGTCCAACAGGAGCAACCGATACAGAAACAGGACAGATAGATTTCGAAAAATGTATAGATGGGTGTCGACTTTGTGTGGACGCTTGTCCTTCACATGCACTTTACCTTGTGTTTGATAGATATCCTGAAAAGGAACAAAAATCCCATTCCTTGGGTTCGGCACTTGCTTCCGTAGCAGAAAATAAAGTTACACAGGAAGCTATATGTAAAGCACTTGAACAAAAGGGTGGTCCTGGAGAAAAATTGGCTAAAGCGCTTGCGGTTTCGAATAGAATTCTAGCTGAAGATTGTACTCGCGAATCTAACTATATGCTCCCGCAAACAGAGCATGTCCAAGTGCTCCTTGCTGAATTAGCTGAGAGAAAGGCGGAAAAAGATTTTCCATATGAGGCTGTTGAATATCTTCAGAAAGAGTATTCCTAGTTAGACTCAAACTAGCCAGCATAGTATTCCACAGCCATCTCATAATCTCTTGACAGAATGGTTTACGGGTCACAGACTTTCAATGTATCCTGAGTATCGATGCATACTAACTTGAATAAGAGAGGCATACATGAGGAGTATCTACCTAACATCTCCGCACAATATGGAAGTCCGAGAAGAAGAAATTCCACAGCCCTCCGATCATGAAATCTTGGTACGTGTAGCATATTGCGGTATATGTACATTGGAACAAAGACTTTATGATGGAGAACGAAAAATTTCCTATCCGATAGTTCCAGGGCACGAAGCTAGTGGAATAATTGCAGCCGTAGGAAGCAAGGTGCTTACTAAAGTGAGTATAGGCGATTCGGTAGTTCTTGATTTAGTGAATCGGTGTCATGCGTGTCCGGCATGTCTTACTGGCAAGTCAAATCTCTGTGAGAATCGTTTTTCCATTGGACAACGGGTGTTAGGAGCTTTTTCAGAGTACATAGTAGTAAAACCAGAACAGGTTTTTACCATTCCTTCAACGCTTCCCTTAGATCAGGCTGCATTGACTGAACCGCTAGCCTGTTGTATTCGATCTATTCGCAAGACGGAGGTTTCTCTGGGGAATACCTTATTTATTTCCGGTGCTGGGACTATGGGGCTTCTCCATGTAAAAGTTGCTCTTGCAATGGGAGTTCGTGTGATTGTGAGCGATATTACTCCAGCAAGACTATCGGCGGCTCGAAGCATGGGAGCAGATTATGTGGTAGATGGGTCAAATGAGGAATCTCTTATTTCAGCTATTATGGAGTTTACCCGAGGACATGGCGTTGATGGTGCAATTATTAACACAACATCACTGAATGCAGTAAAATCTGCAGCGAGGGTTCTTTGCCCAGGAGGAACTCTCAATATTTATACGTCATATGGTAATGAACCCATTACTCCTGTGGATTTAAATACTATTCATCGAAATGAGTTTGTGATTACGGGAACAGAGGGGAGAGAACAAAATGATTTCTATACCGCCTTATGTGCTCTAGCTCACCGAAAGGTCGTGGTTGATGATCTTGTCACTCGAATTTATCCTATGGAAGAGGTAACTGAAGCAGTTGAATTAGCACTCTCAGGTACAACCTATCGGATTTTATTATGCATGGGGGAGTAGATGGTATTAGCAATCGATCTGGGTACTACGACCTGTAAAGCTGCAGTGTTTGACGAGAAGGGAAAACTTGTCGAGCTCTCGAAAGTACCTCTTGATATCGTTGACGACGAAAAGGGAGCACTGGGAGCCGATCCTCATCAGTGGTCTCGTGCGTTGAAATTACTGTGCAGTCAATTAGTCAATGTATCTGAAGTTCGAGCGGTGGTTGTGAGTGGGAATGGGCCGACCGTAGTTCCGGTGTTTGATACGCCACGTATAGAAGATTCGTTGCTTCATGCAGAATCTGGTCAGGCTCGACTATGGCTGGATAGACGAGCTGTTGTTGAGGCACAGGAAATTTCCCAATACCTTGGGCAATTCGTAGATGCAAGTTTTGTTCTTCCTCAAGTGCTTCATATGGTTCGAAACGATTATTCTACGTATAAACGAAGTCTTTGGTTTCTCTCTTCGTTCGAATTTATAAATTACCTTCTTACAGGAGAAGCTCGTACAATCCTCCATGCGGCAGACGCTACGCGTTGGTACTGGACCGAAACTCTTCTCAATCAGTTTTCTCTCAATACAGATAAGTTTCCCTCGTTCTGTTCTCCTGGCGAGCAAATTGGAGCTGTCACTTCTCTTGCGGCCAAAGCCCTTGGGCTGCCTCAAGGTGTGCCAGTTATTGCATCTGGTCCAGATTTCTTTGTCTCAATTCTCGGGTGTGCTGTTACAAAACCAGGGCTGGTATGTGACCGTCTCGGAACAAGCGAAGGGATTAACTTATGTACTGACGCACCTCTTACCGATAATCGACTCATGACCTATCTGCATCCAGTCACTCCCTATTATAATGTATCGGGAATCATGAGCACTACTGGGAAGGCTATCAGCTGGGCTAAAGATCTGCTTGGACTTCAGGATGTCTCATTTGAAGCTATGTATGATCTTATTCATAAGGTATCTCCTGGAAGTGACGGCTTAATATTTCTTCCCTATCTGCAGGGAGAGCGGGCACCTATTTGGAATCCCTATGCACGAGGAGTTTTTTCTGGGCTCTCGCTTACCACAGAAAAGGGGCATATACTGAGAGCTGTGGCAGAGGGAGCCTGTTTTGCTGCAAGAAGTGTCATTGAGGTAATGGAGGAGTCGGGAGGAACTGTAAATGCTTTACGTGTCACAGGAGGGCCTTCTGAGAGTACTGTACTCAATCAGTTGAAGGCTGATATTACTGGAGTTCCGGTGTCAGTGCCTGAGGTGAGTGATGCTGAACTTGTTGGTGATATGGTTATCGCAAGAACGTCACTTGGTGATTATTCCTCATTTGCACATGCTGCAGAGGATCTTGTACAGATGAAGACCTGCTTTGAACCAAATCCTCGATTAGCAGCATTGTATACTGAACGATTTGGACAATTTATCTACACATATGAGCAGCTTAAAGAGAGTTGGAGAGGGGGGGCGAATGAATTCAGGAGTTGAATTGCGTAGACATGCAATCTTCCGAAAGGACGATGGACGATCAGTGGTTATTGCCATGGATCACGCAGCAATTGCTGGTCCGATTGAAGGAATCAGAAATCCCTCAGCGATAGTAGGTTCATGTGTTGCACAAAAGGTGGATGCAATACTTACAACAAAAGGTATGGTTTCTGCGTCGCTTTCGGAATGGGATCGGACAACTTCGTTGATTCTGCGACTTACCGGAGGGTTCACTATCTTGGGTGGTAAGTTTGAAGAGGAGTTGGTGGTCGAACCTGAAACCGCAATCTCATACGGAGCTGCAGCTGCTGCACTCACTGTTAAATTTGGACATGAACTTGAGGGGAAGTTCATAAAACAAGCATCTCTTGCTATTGATCGGTGTCATACTCTTGGTTTGCCTGTCATGATTGAAGCTATGGTGCATGGATCGCTACGAGGGAACCCGGCATCCGTAACTAATCCCGAAACAGTGGGTATGGTTGCTAGAATGGGTGCTGAACTTGGTGCAGACATCATTAAAACCCATTATACAGGGGACCCATCTTCATTTGCCAAAGTCGTGGAGGGTTGTCCTGTTCCTATACTCATTCTTGGAGGCAGCAAAACAGATTCCGTCCGGAATATTTTTCAAGAAATTTATGATTCACTTGAATCCGGCGGCAAGGGTGTTGCTATGGGTCGAAATATTTGGGAACATGAGCATGTAGAACTCATGCTTAAGGCTGTACATGGTTTAGTACACGACCACTGGAGCGTGAACGAGGCTTGTGATACAGTCGGTATACCGTAATCACCATGTATTGGTGAGTATAGGAGGGGTCATACCATGAAAAAGTTACGTATAGTGGTACTCATTGTGAGTGCAATGATTATAGCTGCAGGATCGGTATTCTCGGCAGGTCGGACAGAATCTGCAGCAGAATCACAGCCGTCGCTCTCTGTATTGGTGTATATTACCGGTGTTGTGGCGGGGAGTCCTCCCTATACCGCTCTTGCTCAAGGAGCTGAAGAGTTTGCTGCCGAACACGACGCTGTCACAGTGAAAATCTATGAAGCTGGATTCAATCAGGCAGAATGGGAGGAACAACTGACATCGCTTGTTGCTACAGGCGAATATGATATCGTGCTTGGTTCTAATCCATCGCTTCCGGAAATATGTGAACGTGTGGGAGCAAAATTCCCTAAACAAAAGTTTATCATTACCGATGCATTTTATGAGGGAAACAGTCAGATTCGTACCTATCTCTATAATCAGTATGAGCAATCACTCTATTTGGGATATCTTGCAGGTTTGGTGACCACCAGTTCAATGGAACATGCAAATGCAGCTCGTAAGATTGGTTTTATTGCAGCTCAGGAGTATCCATTGTTAAATCGACATATGGTTCCCGGTTTTCTTGCAGGTGCACACATGGTTGATTCTTCAATCACCATTGACTTCCGTGTTGTAGGTAACTGGTTCGATGCCAACAAGGCTGCCGACCTAGCTTCAAGTATGATTTCGAGCGGTGTGGATGTATTCGCAGTAATCGCAGGCGGTGCTGCACAGGGGCTCTTTAAAGTAGCCCAGGATCAAGGAGCATATATTGTGTTCCACAATACTAATGAATATAAATCTGCACCTGGGTTTGTTGTGGGAAGTGGCTCGATGGAGCAAAAAAAGCTGGTGAAAGAGATTCTTGGTGACGTACGAGCTGGCTCAGTTGATTACGGGCAGGCTTCAATTGTTGGATTGCAGGAGGGATATCTTGGATTCTTCTTCGATGATCCATTATACGCACAAAGTTTACCAAGTGAAATTCGCGATAAATTTGAATCTTTTATGGAAGATCTTCGAAGTGGAGCAGTAGAGTATACGCTCCCACAGCTGTAACGTGTCGTAAGGAGTGCTGCATCACATGGAAGTAGCTGCCCATATGCATGAAATTGTGAAGGTTTATCCCGAGACTGGGAATAGGGCAAATGACGGGGTAAGTCTTACGTTGAGGAGAGGGGAAATTCTTTGTCTTGCCGGTGAGAATGGAGCTGGTAAGACGACGCTCATGAAAGTGTTGTATGGATTAGAAGTTCCAGATTCGGGTTCTATTCATATTGAAGGTGTTTCGCAGCATATTCTTTCTCCATTGCATGCCAATCGGTTAGGAATCGGTATGGTCCATCAGCATTTTAAGCTTATTGAAGATTTTACTGTGGCTCAGAATGTAACCCTTGGCTCGGAGCCAAGAAAATTTCGATTTGGCTATGATTTGAGACGTGCCGATCAATTAGTAGATGCAGTTATTAAGGAACATCATTTTTCCATAGAAGCTTCAGATAAGGTGACTTCCCTCACCGTGGGACAAAAACAGCAGGTTGAAATTATCAAGATGCTCTATCGCAATGTTGATATTCTAATTCTTGATGAACCTACAGCGGTACTTACAGAGCAGGAAATAGTACCATTATTCACCACCCTCCGAACTCTCGCAGATAACGGAAAATCTATTATTCTCATTACACATAAGCTTCAGGAGATCAAAAACCTTTCCGATCGAGTCGCTATAATGCGTCAGGGTCGGATGGTTGGTGAATTTATCACATCAGAGATTGATGAACGGGAAATTTCTCGGCTCATGATGGGTCAAAGCATTTCATTACAGCTCAATAAGGTGCCGTATTCCAAGGAAAAGCGGCCAATAATCACATGTGAATCCATCTCGGTCGTAAAACGGAATCAGGAGCGCCCGCTCTTGCAAAATGTCTCTTTCACTGCATATAGTGGAGAGATTCTCGGTTTTGCTGGTGTGAGCGGAAATGGACTCGGAGTTCTAGAGGCAGTTCTGGGTGGATTCCTTCCAATTTCCTCCGGGCATATTGAACACAACAGAATTGATATTTCCCGAAGAGATACTCGTCGAGCAAGGCGTGACGGGTTAGCATATGTTCCTGCCGATCGAATAAAGGTTGGAAGTGCCTCTGGAGCCTCGGTTGCAGAGAATCTTATAATTGCTTCAAGAAGACAATTTTCTCGATTTGGTGTATTGAGAAAATCTGCAATGCGGGAACATGCTGAATCGTTGCTGCAGAAATTCTCTGTTGCCGGTTCTCCGCATATGCCATTGGGAACGCTTTCTGGAGGAAACATTCAGAAGGTGGTTCTCGCACGTGAGATAGAACAGTACAGAGATTATATAGTGTTCAGTGAGCCAACATGGGGTCTGGATGTTGCAAGCGGCAGATTCGTGTACGAACGGATGATTGAACTGCGAAATAGAGGAGCTGCAGTTCTCCTTATATCTAGCAATCTGGACGAGATTCTTTCACTTGCTGATCGAATTGCGGTTCTGTATAGAGGTTCAATTGCAGCTTTGATTTCCGGTGAAGCGATACACCACGTGACGAAGGAGGAACTAGGTTCCTATATGTTGGGACTAGCGTGTCAGAAGGAATACTCTCATGGTTAATCGCTCAGACAAAATTCATACACATCCTTACATGCTTCGTTCTGCCATAGGACCACTTGTGATTTTTTCATTAGCACTTGTCTCAATCATCATACTGTCATTGTTGCTCAGTAAAACACCTGGACGAACACTACACTATTTTTTCCTTGGTCCAGTACAAAGTACTTACTATTTCGGCAACATGCTTAACACTGCAATCCCTCTCATATTTGGTGGGCTTGGAATTTCGCTTGCCATGCGTGGTGGAAGTTTCAATCTTGGAGGTGAGGGTCAGATTTATGCAGGTGCTTTTGTTACCACTATGAGTGCGTTGACTTTTTCTACCTGGGGAATTGTTGGAGCCATTTTTTCATTAATTCTCGGTGCTGTCATTGGCGGTTTGCTCTCTGGTTTTTCCGGTTTTCTGCGTATGAAGTGGAATACAAATGAATTGATTACCACTTTTCTGGTATCAAACATGGTAATACTTGTAGTTAATTATTTTGTTGCTGGGCCACTTAAGAATCCCGAGACAAATCTTATTGCTACTAAGAAGATTCCTGAGAGCTTTCAATTCTCTCGCATTCTTGAACCTTCAAATTTAAGTTCAGGACTCTATTTAGCCCTTATTGCTGTGGTCCTTGTACAGTTGTATCTCTATAAAACAAAAAGTGGATATGAGCTTCGTATGTTCGGGCTCAATGCGATGTTTGCACGATACGGGGGAATTCAGGCTGGTTGGTATCAGGTATGGCCCATGGTGCTTAGCGGGGCATTGTATGGTCTCGGTGGCGGTATGGTTATATTCGGTACCTATTTTGCGACGGTAAAAGAGTTTTCTGCCGGGATGGGATGGAATGGACTGGCTGTAGCACTCATAGCTCGATTTCAACCAGTTGCGGTTATACCCGCTGCACTTTTCTTTGCTTATATTGAATCGGGAGCGAGAAACGCAATGCTCCATTCCGACGTTACCTTCGAAATCGCCTCTATTGTACAAGCTCTCGTCTTTTTTCTTGTTACCAGTAGCGTATTACAGCAACTGGGAACTAAGAGGGTACGCTTATGAGTGCTGTCGTAATTCTGTTGTTTCGCAGTTCCATTGCCATTATGACCCCGCTGCTGCTTGCGGCGATGGGTGGTCTGTTTACCGAACTTTCCGGGATGCTCAATATTGCACTGGAAGGGCTTATGCTCATGGGTGCCTTTAGTTCAATTGTTTTTACCTATGCAACTGGGAATATGCTGTATGGGATAGTGCTAGGTATAGTGAGCACAGTGCTTCTTGCAGCATTGCTTGGTGTTATTACATTGTATCTCAAATCCAATGTATTCATTACCGGACTTGCCACAAATTTATTTGCATCTGGGCTCACAGTGGTACTCTCTTTTAAGCTTTTCAATAATAAGGGTGTCGTGGTTTTCCCTGAACTGGGAAATCTTCCTCAGGTTGATATTCCCCTATTACGTGTAATACCCGGTATAAGCACACTCCTGAATGGACATCATCTTCTGGTGTATGTGAGCTGGATACTTTTGGCGTGCTGTGCCTGGCTGCTGTATAGGACCCCCTTCGGTTTTCGGTTACGAGCGGCGGGGCTGCATGAGGAGACTCTGGTCTCCTTGGGGTTATCCCCGGCACGTTACAGATTCATTGCTTTCTTAATTTCTGGATTCACCTGTGCACTTGCCGGTGCCATTCTCACCCTAAATCTTGGTGCTTTTGTTCCGAATATTACCAGCGGAAAGGGGTGGATTGCTCTCGTAGTAATATTTTTAGGTAGGAAGCGTCCTTTTGGTTTGTTGTTTGCAGCATTCATATTCGGGTTTGCCGATGCTTTCTCGAATTATGCTCAGGGAGCGTGGGATATTCCTGCCGATTTTATCCTGACCATTCCCTATGTATTCACCCTTATAGCTATGATTATGCTTTCAATATATACAAGTCGAAAGAGCAGATTCGAATAATGTATAGAGTGATTATGTCTGAGAGTTCAATACCGGTTCTGTGTTTTGCTTGAATTTGATAAAGATAGTTGCAACAAGAAAAGCAGAGGCCACTAAAAATCCAATAAACCCGGCACTTCCATATGATCCGGTAAATCGATACGCAAGGCTGAAAAACCATGGTCCGACGGCACTTCCCGCTACAACAATAGACATTGCAAAGCCGCTAATGGCTCCGAGGTGTTTTCTCCCGTACAGTTTTGGCCAGGTCACAATGTTCAGCATACCGAAAAGTCCCGTACTGATTCCGTAACTCACGATGGTAAGACTCCGTCCAATGGGGGAGTGTAAAAGCATAAGCGATGCAGATGAGACCATGGAAGCAATGGTAAATGCAATATAGATGTTTTTTATTGAGACGCGATCACTTACATAACTACCTATGAACCGGGCAAGAACGGTAACGACCGAAATAGGAAGGAATATCTTTACTGCCTCTGAGGCAGTCAAACCTACCTCACTGTAGATTGACACAATGTGAAACGTAAAAGCAGTATTATAGAGAGCCCAATAACCTAGTAATCCAAGTATAACCCAATACGCGGGGTCTCTTCTGGCTTCAGCTACGTTTTTCTCTACAGAAGCATCCTGTGACTGTGATGATCGCTTTTTCTTTGGTTCAGATAACCCCTGTTCAATTTCTAAGGCACACGATGAGGGATCAGAACGAAATGTAAGGATTACAAGGGGTAGAAAAATACATCCAAGAATTATGGCAAGTAGAATGAGAGCTCCGCGCCACCCAAAATGAGTAATGAGTGATTGCAATGGTTGCGGTGCATAGGAAAACCCGAATGAGGTAAGCAATCCCATAATGCCGACGACCAAGCCTCTGCGAGGACCGAACCAACGGGCGACCATTCCACGAGAAACAAGGGTAAGGATTCCCTGACCAAAAAACCGTATACCGAAAAATCCCACGACTACTACCACAAAGGCAATAGCAGTCGTACCAACACCTAATACACCGGTAATTAAAGAAGATACTGTTGGGGAATTTGCTAATAGAAGTAAAAAAACGCTGAGGAAGAATGCAGCAATGGAGGCAGTTATTCTAGCTCCCCATCTATCATAGAGAATTCCAGCATAAGGGATTATGAGACTGCTTGCGAGGGTGCCAATCATGTACGCACTGGAAATTCCTACGCGTGATAATCCAAGTGCTTCCATGATATGGTCGGTAAAAACCGAGACACCCATCGTTTGTCCTGGTACGCTGGCAATGACGCCAAGAGAACCGACAATAAGTATTATCCATCCATAATAGAACGGAAATTTTGAAATTATCGTATATGGACGGTCACCCGACTTCAGGCGACGTGATTGGGACATAATTACTCCTGACATTTTTCAAGACACACTGACATATTTTTACAAATTTTACAATGAGACAACACCAAAAAGAGGGTCTTGCAAGAATTCTCGCAAGACCCGTTATGGTACCCCGAGCGCGATTCGAACGCGCGACCCCTTCCTTAGGAGGGAAGTGCTCTATCCAGCTGAGCTATCGGAGCGAAGTGTTTGTGATAATAGGGGATATGGGAGCAATTGGTCAACAACTCCTCTGCCAAGGAAGGTTCTGAAAATTTCTTCAGTAAAGTATTCACGTTTGTAAAAAAACTATGTATCTTCACACCTTATAGGGAATATGTTCAATAAACGTGGAAGAGTATTGAATAATTATACTGATTTATGTATATAATTCCTTTAACTTTACTTAATTGCTTAATTATTGCTTTTTTGGGGAGAATGTCTGGAATTAGCAAGTGAGCAACCATACAGGAGGTATGTATGAAGAAAAAAGTATTGGCTGTAGCTATAATCATAGCGGTAGTGGCAGTCTTAGCCGTTTTTGTTGGTTGCAGCAAAAAGGAAGCTGCAAGCACCCCTAGTGCAACAGCCGCTCCGGCAGCTACCGTAGCTGCAAAGCCTGCGAGTGCTCCTAGTTCTGTGAAAGTTGGGTTTATCGGCCCTATGACTGGTGATTACGCTAACTATGGCAACCTTATTTCAAAGGGAGCTCTTGTAGCGATTGAAGAGAAGAATGCCACTGGCGGAATTGCAGGAAATATTCCTATAGAGTTAATTATTGAAGACTCCGAAGGCGATCCTCAGAAAGGACTTGCTGGAATCGAGAAGCTTTCCAGTTCAGATAAAGTTGTAGCTCTTATTGGGCCAGTTTTCACCGGTGTATCTTTTGCAGTTGGTGAACGCGTTCAGGCCGAAGGTATTGTTATGGTAACTCCTTCCGGAACGCATAAGGATATCACTGAGATTGGAGATTATGTCTTCAGAACTGTTGCTAGCGATGGTCTTCAGGGCGATGTCACAGGGCATTACATCTATGAAGAACTTGGCGTTCGTGAACTTGGTGTTCTATACATCAAAAATGATTATAGCCAAGGTCTCTATGAAGGAACCAAAGCAAGCTTTGAAAGCCGTGGTGGAGAAGTAACCATTGCCGAGACTGGACAAATTGGGGACAAGGATTTCAAAACCCAGTTGACCAAGATTAGAGCTGCTGACCCAGATGTAATCTACATTCCAAACTATACCGCTGAAATGGCTCAGATTCTTGAGCAGGCAAGTCAGTTAGGTATTACCATTCCTTTCGTTTCAAGTGATGGTTTCTCAAATCCTGAGATCTATGATCTTGCTGCTGATTATACCGACGGTGTACTGTATGTTGGTCCTACACAGGTTGAAGAGTCTGAGTCCTATAAGAACTTTGTAGCAAAGTATACTGAGAAGTGGGGATTTGCACCCGATTCTTTTGCTACGAATGCTTATGATGCAGCTTACATTCTTTTTGATGCACTTGAAGAAGTATATGCAGAGACAGGTAAAATGGAACGAAAAGCTGTCCGTGATGCATTTGCTTCAACAAAGGACTTCCCCGGAGTGACTGGATTAATCAATTTTGCTGAAAATGGTGATTTGGTTGCATACCAGGGTGTTTACAAAGTTGAAGGAACCACACCCAAGTACCTTGGAGCCTATACAGTTGTTGATGGCGGATTGGTGAAGGTTGACTAAAAATGAACCTGAACTGTATGGCAGTACCAGATAATTGGTATTGCCATACGTAGTTTGTTTCCTTAGCAAGTGACGAGAACATAGATTGGCCTATGGGTCTCTTGTTATGGGGTATTGATACCTTTTATTGCATCGTCGGCGGCACATATGATACTGTGACATCGTCGACACGCAGACCTCCGCGTCGTCGTGGAGGTCTGATTTTTTTAAGGAGCCTAAAGTGGGATCTATTGCTGAATTTTTTCAACACCTGATGAATGGCATGACACTTGGTGGAATCTACGCGCTCATCGCCCTCGGTTATACGATGGTATACGGTATTCTCAAGTTCATCAACTTTGCTCATGGTGACATACTTATGATTGGTTCCTATCTTGGACTTTTTACTTTTAACCTCATTCGGGGTCAGACCTTGGGACCATGGACATTAGTCGCATTTTTTATTGCGATGATTGCCGGTATGATCTTTAGTGCTGGACTTGGGATGATTATTGAACGAGTTGCTTATAAACCTTTGCGAAAGGCGACAAGACTCGCACCCCTCCTCTCCGCAATCGGAGTCTCCTTTATATTAAGCAATATGGCAGCCTGGATGTGGGGCACTCGATCAAGAAAGCTTGAATATCCATTTGATAACACCCCATTACATATTGGAGGTGTGTCAATTACTCCTCATCAGATTCTTATTCTCATAGTAGTAGTTGTTATGATGATTTCATTAAAATTGTTTGTTGACCGAAGTCGAGTTGGTAAGGCAATGCGTGCAACGAGCCTGGATCAAGATACCGCTAAGCTTATGGGGATAGAGGCCGATAAGATAATTTCAATTACATTTGCAATCGGATCTGCACTAGCTGCAACTGCTGGATTTCTCATTGCCCTCGAAATCAAGGTTTACCCGTCAATGGGAACTATGACGGGGCTGAAGGCTTTCGTTGCTGCTGTTGTTGGTGGTATTGGAAATATTTCAGGAGCTATGCTTGGAGGTATACTTCTCGGCCTCTTAGAGACGTTCGGAGTAGCACTGCTTGGAATCCCGTATGGATTACGCGATACAATCGCTTTTGTTGCTCTCATCCTTATCCTACTGCTAAAACCAGAGGGGTTGCTTGGTAAGGTAGAAAAGGAGAAAGTGTAATGGTTAACTTTATTCTACTAATACTTATTTACACCGGTATCTATGCACTTATGGCAATAGGACAGAATCTGATAACGGGATATGTCGGTTTGCTTTCTCTCACTCAGGCCGGTTTCTTCGCTATAGGCAGCTATGCGACAGCGATACTTTCAACGACCTTCGGCTGGAGCTTCTGGGCAACGATTCCCGCTGCAATTATTCTTTCGGGGTTATTTGGACTGCTTATTGGATTGCCTACGTTACGGTTGAAAGGAGATTACCTTGCAATCGCGACATTAGGTTTTGGGGAAATTGTACGAAACATTCTCAACAACTGGGACAGTTTGACTAATGGTCCTATGGGAATTCAGCGAATTCCAATGGTTACGCTATTCTCTATGCGAGTAAATCCCTATACCAAGTGGGGTTTTATTGTCATGGTGTGGGTAATCGTTCTGATTGCCTATCTCCTGTTTGAGCGATTGGCGAAATCGAGAATAGGGCGTGCTTTAGAAGCCATCCGAGAAGACGAAATTGCATCATCTTCCATGGGAATAAATACCACAAGCTATAAAGTATGGGCTTTCGTTCTGGGAGCAGCTGTCGCCGGAGTTGCTGGTAGTCTGCAAGCCGTTTTCATACTTTCTGTTACTCCAGGTGCATTCACCTTCATGGTATCAATTATGGTACTGTGTATGGTAGTTCTGGGAGGAATGGGTAATTTTAAGGCGGTAATTCTTGGAGCATTCCTCATTCAGTTCATTTCCTATTTTCCTCAGTTAGTTGGTCTTTCCAATGTTATTCCTCCTCAATTCAAACAGGTGTTGTTTGGTTTTATCTTGGTAGTCATGATGATCTGGCGTCCACAGGGGATTCTTGGTCGTGAACAGCGAAGCGCTCCTCGGCGTTTTCTCAGTAGAAGGGGGCGTTCATGATTTTATTGGAAACAACCAAACTCACCCGTGCCTATGGTGGTGTTATAGCAGTTAGTGAAGTAGACTTCCAGGTTCGAGAAGGTCTTATTACAGGGCTGATTGGCCCGAACGGTGCGGGTAAAACCACCTTGTTTAATAACATGACTGGTCTTGATACTCCTACAGGAGGTAAAGTCCATTATAAAGGTGTGGATATTACAAATAAGAGTGCCAATAAAATATGCCGCATGGGTATTGCGAGAACCTTTCAAAATATCAGGTTGTTCAAAGAGCTTTCAGTTCTAGAGAATGTTATGGTTGGTTTGCACTTCACCACGGGTAAAAGTCCCACAGCCGGCCGGTTTGGAGCCGTATTACGAAGCTATCTTAGAGTACGTGAAGAGTACGAAGAGATGCATGAGAAAGCAATGAAATGGCTCGATTTTTTCAATCTTGTTCCATTGGCACATGAGCTAGCCAAAAATCTGCCTTACGGTCATCAACGTGAATTGGAAATTGCACGAGCAATGGCTACAAGCCCTCAGATTCTCTTTCTTGATGAACCAGCAGCTGGGATGAATCCTATGGAAACCGATTCTCTCATGAGGACCATTAGACGAATCCGAGATTTGGGTATTACTGTGGTTCTGATTGAACATGACATGAAATTGGTTATGAATATTTGCGATACAATTACAGTACTCAACTATGGCCAGAATATTGCACAGGGAACTCCGGCTGAAATTCGTAACAATCCAAAAGTAATTGAGGCGTATCTTGGGAAGGAAGAAGCATGAGTGAATTATTGTCGATAGATTCAATTAGTGTCTCGTATGGAAATATTAAGGCACTGAAAGAGGTGAGTGTTCGTGTTGATGAGGGAGATATTGTTTGTCTCATCGGGGCAAACGGAGCAGGAAAGAGTACCCTTCTTAAGGCTATTGTCGGACTGGAGCCGATCACCACTGGATCTATTACGTATAAAGGAAAGTCTATTGCCGAAGCCGGTATAGTTAGCCAGAAACAGCGGTTTCCTTTTTTTGGCAGGAAATTCCAGGCACAAACCGGTTCTTTAAGAACTGATCAGATTGCGGGTCTCGGGGTATCACTCGTTCCAGAAGGGCGTCGTGTTTTTGCCGATATGACTGTTGAAGAGAACCTTGATATGGGAGCCTATCTTGTTCGTGATGACCAGAAAATTGCGAAGAAGAAGGAAGAGATGTATGATTTTTTTCCTATTCTAGGTGCACGGAGAAGACAGAAAACTCGATCGTTGAGTGGCGGTGAACAACAGATGATGGCTATTGCACGTGCCCTCATGAGCTCTCCGCGACTTCTTTTGCTGGATGAGCCTGGCTTGGGATTGGCCCCACTTATTATTCAGGATATCTTTGAAAAGATTGCAATTATCAACAGAGAGGAACAAGTTACCGTCTTTCTCGTAGAACAGAATGCTCTTATGGCATTGAAGTCATCTAAGCAGGGTTATGTTATGGAGAATGGTAGAATTGTTCTTGATGATATGAGTGCGAACCTGCTTGCTAACGATAAGGTGAAGGCGGCATATCTCGGCGAATGAGGTAACTCCCATTATTGCTGGAAATTCCTCACGCTCTGAGATACAATTACATAGATTTCGATGACTGTGTATTGGTGGAGGTTGAGATGATAATTGAAAGACGCATGACGCGAAACCCGGTTACGGCGAGTCCCGATATGTCAGTTGCTGAAGCTTCTGCATTAATGAAGCGGGAAAAAGTGCATCGCTTGCCAGTGTTGGATAAAGAACGTAAACTTGTCGGTATTATTTCCGAAAAAGATATTTTGTATGCTTCTCCCTCTCCAGTGAGTTCACTTTCAATCCATGAGATGGCCTACTTACTCAGTCAATTGACCGTGAAAAAGCTCATGGTACGGGATGTTGTTACTATTACCAAGGATACAACTGTAGAAGAAGCTGCCCGGTTAATGGTTGATCAGGATTTGTCGAGTCTTCCGGTTTTGGAGGATGGTAAACTGATTGGTATTATTTCCAAGAGTGATTTGTTCAAAATTCTACTGGAGCTGTTCGGTGCTCGACACTATGGAGTAAGGATGAGCTTTCTTGTTGAAGATAAGCCGGGAGCTATCGCCGAAATCTCCAATATACTTTCTTCGAATGGAGTAGACATCATTGCATTCGGAACTTTCATGGGAACAGATTCCTCAAATGCCGTATGCACCATAAAAATGCAGGGAATAACGGTAGGAAAGGCTGTTGATTTAATTAAGCCGTTGGTGATCGAAGTTCTTGATGTTCGGGAGGTCTAGATGGATTTTAAGGATATCCTTGAACAGTGGGAAGCAACTCCCGAAGGAAAGAAAGCGGCTGAAGATAGCCGCTTTTCTCGTATGATGAAGGAAAAAGAGGCGAGTCTTCGTCAGGGAGAACTCACCCCTGGTCGCTTTGGATATGGTACAGGAAAGGCATCTCTCGGTACGTTAAAATCAAAAAAACCACAAGCAGAACTCGATTTACATGGGATCACTGGAGACGAAGCTCGTAAGCTTGTTTCCGAATTTTTACAGGATTCGGTCTCAAAACGATTACAAAAGGTTCGTATTGTGCATGGGAGAGGACTTCACTCACGGGAAGGTCGTTCAGTGCTACGGGATGTAGTTGAGGAATTGTTAAAAAACTCTCCATTGGTTCGAGCATACGGAAACCCTCCACCAGCGGAGGGGGGAACAGGTGCGGTATGGATTATATTACAGCGGGGGAGGTAGAACTAACCTAGTAGAGAGATTTTAGCGTTCTCTATAGATAATACGTCCACGAGTAAGATCGTAGGGAGACAGTGCTACACGAACAGTATCACCTGGGACGATTCTAATGTAGTGCTTACGCATCTTGCCGGATAGATGGGCAAGTATAACGTGTCCATTAGGTAGTTCCACACGGAACATAGTGTTGGGAAGTGCTTCACGCACTACGCCTTCTACTTCAATAGCTTCTTCTTTAGCCACAAAACCTCCGATAGTGTGTATCCCATGCTTGGGACAGGACTTGTGAATTGTAGAAAATGGTAGATATTTTGTCAACTGAACGGTTAGTACTCAATTTTATTGCAGTAAGCGAAAAACGACCACTATTTTCAGTGGTCGCTCTATCAATCTTGTACCAGGTTCTACCTATCAACTATCCTCGCAGCAGGGGAGCAAAGATGTTCCAGTATCCCATAAAGAAGACGAAAAGCACCAATGCAGGTAATATGTAGGTAACATACTTTCTTGCCCATTGTGGGAACTTAATTCCAATCCCGGTATCGGCTTCTGCAATAAAATTCTTCCATCCCCATCCCCGCTTCGAGCAGCAGAAGAGGAGAAATACTAACGAACCGAGCGGTAACAATGTTGAACTCACAATAAAATCTTCCAGATCAAGAACTCCGGAGCCGGGGCCGAGAGGTTGGAATCCAGCAAGCACATTGAATCCAAGAACACAGGGCAACGAAAGAATGATAATTGCTACGATATTTATACCGACAGCTTTTTTCCGTGACCATCCCTTTACATCCATCCAGTAGCTTACGATATTTTCAAACACAGCCACGAGAGTTGAAAGTGCTGCAAAGCTCATAAATACGAAGAAAAGCGTACCCCACAACCGGCCTCCCGACATTGCATTAAAAATATTAGGCAATGTGATGAAAATGAGCGAAGGGCCTGCATCGGGTGCAACATTGAATGCGAAAGAGGCTGGGAATATAATGAGCCCACTCATTAAAGCGACAAAAGTGTCAAGAGCGACTATGTTAATAGATTCGCCAGTGAGCGTTCTGGATTTATCTATATAGCTACCGAATATTGCCATACTTCCAATACCAAGACTCAAAGTGAAGAAAGCTTGTCCCATAGCTGCATACACTGCGCTCCAAAAGCCTGCTTCATGGAGACGGGAAAAGTCTGGTAAGAGGTAAAATTTTAGGCCTTCTTTAGCACCTGGAAGTGTTACTGACTTAATCACCAAGACCAACATTACCAGTAACAAGGCACTCATCATATACTTGGTTATCTTTTCCACTCCTTTTTGTAGACCGATGGCACAAATACCAAGTCCCAAAAGTGTGGCCAAAACCATCCACATAGTCATGGATACTGGATTGCTCAGCAATCCTCCAAAATAGGCCCCGACAGCATCGGGAGAGAGTCCTGAGAAATCGCCCTTCGCCATTCCAAAGAAGTAGGCAAACAACCAACCGCTAACCGTAGTATAGAACATCATGAGGACATAGTTTCCTCCAATTGCCAACGGTCCATAGATGTGCCACTTAGAACCTTTTGGTTCCAATGTCTTCATGGCTATGCCGATGTTCTGTCGTGAAGCTCGTCCTATGGAGAATTCCATCACCATAATGGGAAGTCCAAAAATCAGAAGAAATATAATATAGAGAATGACAAAAGCCGCCCCTCCATATTGTCCGGTAATAAATGGAAATCTCCATACATTGCCTAGACCGATAGCACATCCGGCCGAAAGAAAAATAAAGCCCAGACGGCTTCCCAGTCGTTCTCTCTCTTGAGTCATAAACCTGTACTCCTTTGTGTTTGAGTATCCAGTGTATCGATTGCTCTGTTGCATGACAAGCCGGTATTTGTTGTTGCATTTATTGACATGAGGCTCATATTGGAGGCACAATGCAACAGAAATGTTTCTAAACAAGAAGGAGTCATCCATGAGCAAATCCCCACTGTTGCAGGCGTATCTTAAGAAAACACCTATCGATCAGATAAATGGTGCTTTTGTAGCGTATCTTGCTGCTTTAGAGCAAGTCGCATCCGTTTCCCCATTGGTTGCTTCTCATATTGTTCAGGAACTTGCAGATCAACGTTCTCACCTGAAGCTGATTGCGAGCGAGAACTATTCAAGTCTTCCTTCACAACTGGCGATGGGAAATCTCCTTACCGACAAATATGCTGAGGGGTTTGCGTATCATAGGTTCTATGCTGGTTGCGACAATGTAGATGCCATTGAAGATTATGCATGCAAACAGGCTTGTGAACTTTTCGGAGCAGAGCATGCGTACGTACAACCTCATAGTGGTGCCGATGCTAATCTTGTTGCCTACTGGGCAATCCTAAATACTCGTGTTCAAGTTCCTGCACTCGAGAAGATTGGTATTACGAATCCAAGTGATCTGTCACGAGAGCAGTGGGATACACTCCGGAAAGAAATTGGAAATCAGCGACTGTTGGGTCTCGATTATTATTCAGGTGGACACTTAACCCATGGGTATAGACAAAATGTATCGGCACAGATGTTCGATGCATATACCTATACGGTAGATGAGGCATCGGGATTGCTCGATTATGATGCTATTGAGAAACAGGCACATGAGGTGCGTCCTCTTATACTCCTTGCAGGGTATAGTGCATACCCTCGACTCATCGATTTTAAGCGAATGAGTGAAATTGCCCATGCTGTTGGAGCTGTGTTTATGGTAGATATGGCTCACTTTGCGGGATTGGTTGCTGGAAAGGTTATGACAGATAGATATAACCCGGTATTATGGGCAGATGTAGTAACTACCACTACGCATAAGACGTTACGAGGTCCTCGCGGTGGTATGATCCTTTGTAAGCAGGAGTTTGCCGAGGCGGTCGATAAGGGGTGCCCACTTGTGATTGGTGGGCCTTTACCACATGTTATGGCTGCGAAGGCTGTTTCCTTCACCGAAGCTTTAGATGCATCGTTCCAAGTATATGCCCAGCAGATAGTAAAAAATGCTCAGGCACTTGCGGCAGCGTGTATGGCAGAAGGGATTCGCGTGGCTACTGATGGAACAGATAACCATCTGATGCTTCTCGATGTCCGGGAATTTGGATTAAACGGTCGTCAAGCAGAGAGTGCACTTCGCGAATGCGGAGTTACATTGAATAGAAACGCCCTACCATTTGATCCTAATGGTCCATGGTATACCAGTGGTTTGCGGGTGGGAACTCCAGCAGTTACTACCCTCGGTATGGGAGTGGAAGAGATGAATGAGATTGCATCGATAATCAAATTGGTGTTGTCGCATACGAAACCTGCAACCATCTCTAAGGGTGCAAGAGCAGGGCAGCTAAGCAGAGCAAAGTACGAAACCGATCCCAAAGCCATAGCCGAGGCAACACAGCGGGTCCAGAAATTGTTGGATGCATTTGTGCTCTATTCTGAGCTTGACCTGGCAGCATTGCGGGAGTATGGTGCTTAACAGATAACAGAAAATGAAGGAGCATGCTATGAGTAAAATTCCTGCGGATTTACGGTATTCAAAAGATCATGAGTGGGTTCGAGTAGAGGGTGATATTGCCTATGTAGGGATTACCGATTATGCGCAAGATACGTTAGGTGAGGTGGTGTATGTTGAATTTCCTCCAGTTGGAGACGAGTTCGATGCAAACGATGAGATTGCCAATATTGAATCGGTGAAGGCTGCGAGTGCAATTTATAACCCGATTGCGGGAACCGTTGATTCAATCAATGATGATCTTGAGAGTTCTCCGGAGCTCATTAACGAAGATTCATATGCAAATCACCTCTATACGCTTAAGGATTTTGACGTAAAGGCACTTGAGGAGCTTCTTGATGCTGATGCTTATGCTGAATTTTTGAAAACTCTCGATTAAACGGTAACTTAGTCACTAGATTTAATCAGTCTTAGAAATCCACCGTCTTTGACGGTGGTGATGTGCTGATTGGCTGTGCCGCAAGAAAGGAAGTGTGGTAAGATGGGGCATGGGGAAATGGAAGAAGATAGCCCATGTAGTGTACC
>Ga0334901_1001063_pt1 | contig 31374 bp, 20 predicted proteins | sample GraSluR3_MG_3_FD_207216 | JGI IMG/M metagenome (GOLD analysis project Ga0334901, IMG submission 207216) | Sludge microbial communities from methane-producing bioreactor in Wageningen University, Netherlands - Granular Sludge_15_08-R3 | ecosystem: Engineered > Bioreactor > Anaerobic >... | reverse complement strand
ACAAGACCGAGTACGTTTACCACAACGATGTCAGGCTGATTGTTACCGGTAACATCACCGACAACAGGACCGTTCCAGGAAGCACCACCTATCGTCTTTGGCCAGCCACTGATATCCTGCCCGGTCGAACTTGATATGGCGTGTAACGAGCCACCACTTGTAGCAAAGATAATTTCTTTATGTCCGTCTCCATTCAGATCTGCTGAAGCTGGAGAAGAAAGAACCTGGCCACTGATTTCTACCGGGAAACCGGAAAAGTCTGTTCCGTCATGATTGAGGATAATCAGACGTGGATTTGTGAAGGTCAGAGCGACGATTTCATAGTTGCCATCTCCGTTAACATCAACAATCATCGGGTTAGAGCGTAACTGTCCTCCTACATCATACTGGAAGAGAATAGTCCCTTCGGCATCAACACAGTTGATCAACCCATTTTGTGTATTGGCAATTATTACTGAACTACCGCTATTATTCAGATCATGAACCGCGACAGCAGAATTGATGCCAGAACCCAGATTAACAGGAAAACCGGTTAATGGTGTTCTGTTATGTTTTACGGCACGAAGATTGCCCTGTGGATCACCAAATATTATCTCTTTTCTCCCGCTGTCATCCAGATCTACCAGAGCAGCCGAAGAGGTTGAGGTCCCGGATAACACTATTGGCCAACCGGACTGCTGTAACGACAGGGTAACCTCGTAATCGAATGATGCTTCAAATGGTATCTCATTTCCCTGATTTGCACTAACTGTTAGAGTCAGGGGTATAGTCAGATCGGAAAGTGTTTCATCAGTTACAAATCTGAAAGGATTATTTGTATTGAATACTATCGAGCCACCATCTATATTGGGAAATTCTGCTGAACCTACCAGGATGTCTACACCAGGAGCATCTGTTGAGATAGTAGCGGTTACACCTGTAGCTGTCAACCAGTACAATTCATTGAACAGACTGAAGGTAAGGTTAACCTCTTCACCTGGATTGGGTACTCCGTCTCCATCACCGGAATGTTCCTGCAGTGAATGATTATAGATACTGAGATTCGGTATCAGATCATGCATGGCAGCACTGAAGCCATTAACTCTTCCAGCGCCTAACAAGCCGGCATAATTGGGATTGAGATCGTCAATATAATCGGCAGTGTACATTATTCTGTCTTTGATCTCCAGTGGTCCGAGATCTGGGTGAAGTGTCTTTACCAGAGCTGCGACACCAGCAACTAAAGGAGAAGACATTGAAGTCCCCTGTTGTGCTGTATAGGAATCTTGACCCTGTTCATTATAGTATGTTGCCCTGATATTAACCCCGGGAGCAGAGATATCAATCGGTTCTCCATAGTCAGAAAAATAGGTTTTGATATCGTTCTGATCGGTTGAAGCAACACAGAAGGCGTTTTCTGCATCTGCAGGATAATCCTGATAAGAACCACCATGCTCAAGGTCACTGTTACCGGCTGCAGCTACTACGAGTGCACCGAGAGAAGTTGCATAGTTAATCACCGAATTGGGATATGCTCCAGAGCCAGGTCCACCCCAGCTACAGTTGATAACATCGGCCCCTGTCTGAGCTGCATACTGGATCATTGTGTAGCCGTGTTGAATACCACCGCTGGGTGAATTTGATGGTGCACCCTTACAACTCATCAACGAGACATTAATTGCCGTTCCGCTTACTCCAACATTGTTATCTCCTACTGCACCGGCACAACCGGCAACATGAGTCCCATGTGTATTGGTCGGATAGACCTGATACGGGTTGTTGTTTCCATGAACGAAATCCCAGCCTATAACATCATCGACATAACCATTTCCATCGTTATCGATACCATCTCCACCCAGGATCAAACCGTTTGCCCAATCGATAGTGATTCCTGGTAACTCAGCTTCATTAATCCAGATGTTATCTGCCAGGTCTTCATGATTCCACTTAACACCGCTATCGGTTATAGCAATAACAACTTCGGAACTCCCCTGAACGTAATGCCAGGCTTCTGGCATCTTCATCTTAGGATGATGCCACTGTAGATAATATTCAGGGTCATTCGGAATATGAACCTCTCGGGTTCTGTTGATTGTCTCAAATTCAGCAAATATGATATCATTGTATCTGGAGAGAGCGGATTGAGCATCCTCTATATTGTCATTACTCTCCAGCACTACCCTGTAGATGTTCTGAAGATAGATACCCTTTTCATTCCAGTCGAGATGAGTTACATTCTCATGCATCTGCTCCAGGTCAACTATTCTGTGTTCCGCAGCCAGACGATCAAACCCACTGATCCCGGTCCTGACAGTGCCGTCATCTCTGATTTCCATCTCTATCTCGCCATAACGGTTACCTACCATCTCCTGTGAGAAAGCAACAATTATTGAGCGGGGATAGAAATATTCTTCGATAAAAGGTAAATCTCCCGCTGAAAGCAAACCGATTATCAAAGTCAGTATAATTATTGATATTACTCTATTTAGCATTAATTTCTCCTTACTCACGATTATGACAAAAAACCGGAGAAACTCCGGTTTTTTGTCTAATCATTTATCTCATTTTACCATTATTTCAATAGCATCATTCTTCGGTTAATAACCTGCCCTTCACTCTCCACTCGGTAGAAATAGAGGCCACTGGCAGATTGATTGCCACGGTTATCCGTTCCATCCCATACATACTGATAGACGCCTGCTTCAAGGTGTTCATTAATCAGAGATTTGACTAACTGACCCTTGAGGTTATAGACTGCGAGACGAACCTGTGAAGCCTGCGGAATATTCATCTTGATAGTAGTTTCAGGATTAAATGGATTGGGATAATTCGTAACAGTAAGGTTTTCACTGACAGGTTCAAGTATCGATTCAACACTGGTGTTACCATCCAGGATCGCTCTGATCATGAAGTTTCCATTGTTAAAACTCGACCAGGGATTGGTACCTATTCTTGTATAGCTGCTTCCAACATTATCCTCATCAACTCCGATTGCAGAAGAATTAGCCGCTTCCAGAATACCTACGAAGAAATAACCTTCAGTGAAGTGGATTGGATTGGATGCAGGGATCGCTATGTAGTTCCATCCCTCTCTGATCTGGTTTGCTGGATACATGAACTGTGCCAAGGCAATATCGCCGGGCACTCCATCAACATCTTCCCAGACCTTGATAATCATCGGAGCAGTTCGAACTGTATGAACGTAAACCTTTATATGAGTCAATTGAGCTTCATCTACAATAGTAGGTGTGAACCTGACTGCTATATGATTATTATTACCAGCATTGTAACCCGCTTCGGCAGTTCCATCATCATAACCAAACTCATGAGATGTTTCGGGGATTACAAAAGCAGCTGCTTCGTTGGAATATCCTGATTCACTCACTCCATAAAGAGCAGTTGCTACATAATAGTTCGTTGAACCGGTAACAGGGTTATCATGAACAAATTCCGTTACTTCTTCATTAACCGTGCCGATCAGGTCATAACCTGAACCAGAAGTCGTTGAATGATAGATGTTGAAGCCGGTTAATTCATCCTGTCTGAGATTATGGACTGTTGTCTCACCTGCTCTGTTATCGAGAATCTCGACCAACGCCTGAATATTCCAGTTAACATCTATCGCACCCTCTGAGTTGTCATAAAGACTGCTCCAGCCTGCTCCTGTTCTGATCATATCTCCACGTGCCGGTATATGGGGTCCGGAATCGCACCCGGCCGGGAATTGACCTGCGGCATGATCGACATTGTAACCAACCCAGTAATCTGTTCCCAGAGTAATCAGAACTGGGTCTGCCAGCTCTATCTCGTTCCACTGATCAACTACAACTGAAGTCAGAGGCTCGGTATATTCTACTGTATTACCACTTGCTCCCGACCAGATATTGAGTGTATAGGTCGCAGTAGCTTCACGTGGGAAGAATTTAACTGTTGTGATATAACCGTTGACATAAGGATCCATATCTTCGGGTGAGAAACGAGCTGCAACATCCATATCACCACCGTTAGTCAGGCCAATACCGTCATTGTTGACCCCATTATCCCAGTGAATCCATCCTTCTGAGCCTCCGCTGCCCGGTGCTGTCCAGTTCAAGTTGACAGATTGATCGTCTACTTCAGCTGTCAGATTGCTTGGTGGCGGGAGATATTCTGAATGATAGATCGTGTAATTATCAAACATGAGTCCCTCACCAACGGGATTATGATCTTCTGACTTGAGATAAATCCTGAATCTTACCGTATGTCCAGCATATTCCGAAATATAACCATCAAGAGAGTAGGATGCTGTCATTGAACTCCACAACTCTGGAACATCTGAATAGACATAATTATCTCCATTGGGATCGTTATAAGGATTACTCATATAGTACCAGGTGGTTCCATTATCCGGAGAGATTTCCCAACCCCAGAAGTCAGTATTGGGGAAAACACCACTTTCGTCTATCTCACCCCGAACCATGAAATCTACTCTTATATCTCCACTGGATGGGAGAGTGATTGCTGGAGATACAATATAATTATACATGTTTGGATTATAAGTTCCCTGATCATTCTGGCATACGGCAGCATGAGGAGCTGAAGGGGGTGTCGGAGTCGGGGTTCCGATATGCCATTCGTCTCCACCAACCGGAACGACACTGATAGCTTCCATTCCCTGTTCCTCTCCGTCATTGAAATCATGGTCAAAATCACCAAGAGAGATGTTGTCAACCATCATGCCAAATAATTCAGGATCATCCTGGGTAGAGTAAGCAGGATCCGAAGCAAAGGCAAATCTCACCCTGACATTCTGCCCAACATAATCTGACAGGTCAAAGGATGCATCTACCCAGCCATCAGAGCTTCCACCCCATCCGGGTACTCCAGGTCCTTCACCATGTTCAGCACCAAAGCTGTACATGGAGGTACAGTTATAAGCAGGTAATCCATCAATAACAGTCCAGGTGTCTCCACCATCAGTGGATACTCGAATATTACAGCCATCCCAGCCGTCATAATCTTCATGAACACCAGGCTCTTCGACATTGTAATTGAGTTTAAAGGTTAACGTACTGTTGGCAGATGTTACCATTATCTCCGGTGTATCGAGCGCAAGATACATATGGTTATAGTATCCACCAATCTCCGGATCACCCATCCACCAGGAATAACCGGTATCACCATAGGCATTCCAGTCTGTAAGATGCCACATGGCATCAGGGATCGTTCCGTCGAAAGAATACCAGTCTCCCCAGCCATCTTCAAAATCTTCCTGATAAAAAATGACCTCGTCTCGAGTTCCCCTCGTATCATCTTCACTGTTACTCAGTGGCCTGCTCATCTCTATTGAGAGGCCGGATTGAGTTGCAATAACCTCGTTCTCAAGTGATTGTTTGGGTCTGTAATTCAGATTCGTGCTGGCAAAAACCAGACTGAAAGACACAACAATCAACATCGCTATAAACAAGTACTTTTTCATATCTTATCCTCCACTTAATTATTCGTTATAGATATATTGTTTAACTATATCTCTCGAAATTTTCTGTCAAACCTTTTTTTCCTCTCTTCCTTCATCCTTCTAATATACTATCAGATAGCAGATCAAGAAAAATCTCCTACTATTAAGAAACCATGGAGTCGGCTCCGGCTGACTACGCTCCTCCCTTGAGGTTTGTTTAAATCAGACGAGCTTTTTTGTCCTGTGTTCCTGAACTGTTTCACTTATCGATACTATGATTTAATAAGGGTTTAGTCTGATGCTTAAGTTTTGAGCTTTTTCTTCTCTGCTGCGGGAAAGAGAATGTTGTTAAGGATCAGGCGATAACCTGGAGAGTTTTTGTGCAACGAGAGATTAGTTTCCGGATCACCAATCCGGTGAGCATAATCTTCCGGATCATGCCCGCCATAAAAGGTAAACGTCCCGTTACCGAAGTTACCGTGAATATACTTGGCTTCCTCATCTCCGGGAGATTCACCGAGAATGATAACCGATTTTTTGATAAACTCCATGTGATATGATGTAGTCTGACCAAGAAATCCATTAATCGTATTGGTATGATTCTGGGTCAGCATTGTGGGGACAGGATCAAATTTTGCCGAAAAATCAAAGAGAACAAAATAATCTTGTTCCGGTCCTCTCAGTCTGGCATAATCGCTGGCATCGATACTGGAGTGTTCATAGATATAGGGGTTCTTGGTGAGAGTAAAATTTTCGAACGCGAATGTGCGAGAGAAATCGAGCTTGCTTTGATATTCGGGATCTACTCCGTCACCATCTAACTGGCTCTCCACTATGTCAATTCCATAGGCAGCGAGAGCTATGTCGAGTGTCTCGGTCGCGGCACACATGGCAAAGAGAAACCCACCGTTTTTGACATATTCCCTGATCTTGAACGCGACATCGTGCTTCAACTGCCAGACTTTGTCATAACCGAGTCGGGCAGCCATAGCTTCATTGATTCTGACATCTTCCTGATACCATGGTGCATTACGATAACTTCCGTAGAACTTTCCGTACTGCCCTGTGAAGTCCTCGTGATGGAGGTGCAACCAGTCATAACTGTCGAGCCTGCCGGCCAGAACCTCTTCATCCCAGAGCGTATCGTATTCAATCTCAGCATAGGTAAGGGCCAGAGTCACAGCATCATCCCAGGGGAGCGAGTTCGGTGGTGTGTAAACTGCGATTTCAGGTTCTCTCTCCAGCATAATGCTCTCCATATTAGCTTCATTAATGACAGAATAGATAGATGCAATATCTTCTGAAGTTACTCTCTCGAAACTTACCCCTCTAATATTACAGATATTCTCGATCTCACGGGAATCGGGAATTAGGAAAGAACCACCGCGTAAATTGAGTAGCCACTGCACGTTGATATCCTTTGTAAGGGCATAAAAAGCAACTCCATAAGCTTTCAGGTGATCTGTCTGAGCCGAATCCATTGGGATCAGGATATCTGCCTGAAGTGAAGCAACAGTTATGATAATTAATGCTATAATCATATACATACGGTTATAAGTACTCATTCTGAACCTCTTCAATCTATAAAATCCATGATAATTTCGTTCGAGACAAAATAAGCATCCGGCTTCAATTTCAGGAATCCATTCTCAATATCAAGGAATTTATTATGTTTCTCCAGACTCTTCTGGTAAATCTGGCAGAAACTGGTAGCAAACAACCGGTTAAATTTCTCTATATCGAGCCCTTTGCTGAGCCGAAGCGCATTTATGATAAACTCCTTCCGCTGTTCCAATTTATCAAGATCTTCCCTGTTTGGATACAATCTATCATCCTGCTGAAGTGAACAGTAATCTTTCATGTTTGAGGGATTGTGATAGCGAAAGTCTCCAATATTGCTATGAGCGCTTACTCCAAAACCGATAAATTTTGAATTATGCCAGTAATTCAGGTTGTGTTGTGACATATACCCCCTTCTGGAAAAGTTAGAGATCTCATACTGTTCATAACCATCATCCTGTAATCTTTCTCTAATGTAACGATAGAATCTGGCAGTAATTTCATCTGCTGGCAACTTAACACCCTTTCTGGCAAAGGGGGTTGCATCTTCTATACTGAGACAGTATGTCGAGATGTGCTCCGGATTGAGTTCCATAATCGCATCTATGCTCTTAACAAGATCTTCTAACCTCTGACCGGGCAGCCCGAACATCAGGTCGACCGATATATTATCAAAGCCTGAATCTCTGGCAATTCTGAATACCCTGTAGTTATCTTCACTTGTATGTAATCTTTCGAGGAATTGAAGTTCTCTATCACGGAATGACTGAAAACCGATACTGAGACGGTTAACACCGTGAGCTTTCAATTCAGCGAGTTTTTTTCTTTCAATAGTTGCTGGATTAGCTTCCAGAGTACATTCTGCCAATTCGGAGAGATCGAAGCAGTCCATAACCCTTACAACCTGGTCAAGAGTCATCAGGCTGGGAGTTCCACCTCCGAAATAAAGGGTTTGTGGTTTTATCGCGATCAGGGTTGAATAGGCATTGATTTCATCTACAACATACCTGATGTAATCTTCTGATGATTCTCTCGTATAGTTGATTGAATAGAAACTACAGTATCCACACTTTCTGAGACAGAAAGGAAAATGCAGATAGACATTATGTATCATTTAATTCTTCTGAAAATTCTCTCCCAGCGTATTCCATCGTTTCCAACGGACCAGAAAATGAAGAGTGGAGTGCCTGTTATGTCGGCTTCATCCAGATAACCCCAGTAACGGCTGTCGGCACTATAATCGCGATTATCACCCAGAACAAAATATTTCCCTTCCGGAACTGTAATAGGACCGAAGTTATCTCTGCCCGGAATGATTCGCCGATCAAGATATTGTTCATATCCACCCTGATGCAATTCTCCATTGATATAGAGCTCTTTGTCAATCATTTGAACGGTGTCACCGGGAAGGCCAAGTACCCTTTTTACCACGTTCTTCCGCTCATAATATGTAAAAAAGCAATGATCCTTGCTCCAGTATATCGGAGGGATCAGCTTAACATATCTGTCGCGAGGTTCCGGTTCTTCCGGATCGGCCGGATAGCGGAATGTTACGATATCTTCCAGTTGCGGATCGGTAAAATAATATTTCAACTTGTCAGCGACCAGATAGTCACCAACAAGGAGAGTAGATTCCATTGAACCGGTCGGGATCTTGAAATTTTGAAATGTATAGTTACGAATAATCATTGCCACAACAAAGGCAAAAAGAATAGCTTCAAACCAGTCCTGTGCCCAATGCTTCTTCCGAACTATCTTTCTCTTCTTCTTTTTCTTCATCTATGAATTCCTTTGTTCACCCAAGTCACTAATCAATATTGATCTGTCAAGAAAATTGAATTTGACTCCACTTTAGATCCTTTATTTTCAATATCAGAACTTAGCAGGTTGTAGATAAAAACTTTCGAATATGCATTCAGTCAGGGATAAATCTTGACACTATTCGACGGAAGGCTTTACTTAACTAAAAAAAAGGTTGCCTTTTTTCAACTGAATAATTATATGACGGTTGCTTTTAAGTTCAGGCAGAAGAACAGGATAGTGGAGTTGGTATGTCAGTGTTAAGTTGTACTCCTGGTGGCAGAGAATGGCTTTTTAGCATATGTTCTCATGCTATAAAGGAGATCGGACAGAGAGATGTATCCAGTCAAAATCATATCAAAACGAGAAGCGATAAGAAAACAAATATAAGGGAATCTTTATGAATAAGAACGGAACACGTAAAGGGTCTGAAAAGAAGCATTTCTCCTTTCATTTCAGGAGGTTTTTTTTTGCCGGAGCATTATTATTGTTCCTTCTACTGGCAATAAATATCACTCTGATTAATTGGTCCTATACAGACTATAACCTTCAGAGGTCCAGACTAGACGAACTTGTCGGAATCAGCGAGTTCAGTCCAGAATTATCACTACAGAGCAGTCATCTGATTACTGAGGAAGAGATATCGATAGTCGACAATATTACTCCTGTCAACTATCTCTTCACTATCGGAACTGTTGGTATAATGACCTATATAATCTGGCTGGTCCTCATTACCGTGATTATCATCCTGGCCATTAAGATATTCAAGTATAGAGCAACTTCCTGTAAAGCAGAAAACAGAATGTCTGAAAAGTCCAGAGAACAGGAAAAGATTGATACTGGTTCGGAAAATATCATAATCCGCTACGATCGTCAGGGGAGTTATACCTTCATCAATCCGGCTTTTGAGAAATACACCTGCCTATCAAAAGATGAATTGCTGAATAAAACCATTGAGGAAACGAGTAAGATATTCAGTGGCTTCGCTACCGATATCCAGACATGGAAGAAGAAATTAGAAACGGTTATGGCTACCGGTCAAGTCGAAGAGTGGAGCACACACTACAAAGGGAAATCTGGTTCTTATCATCTGCTCATCTCACTTCAGAAGGATTTCGATTTTGAACGAAGAGAAGACTCTGTTCTGGTGACAGTTAAAGATATCACTTCCAAAAGGAAGCAGGAAGAGATTACTGTTGAGTGTGAAAAGAGATTTATCGACCTTATTCATAATAATCCCGGAATAGCTGTTACAGGATTTGATGAAGAGGGAAAAATCATCTTCTGGAATAAGGCATCTGCCAGGATCTATGGCTACACAGAGAAAGAGGCTCTTGGAAAAAACATAACCGAGTTAATCATCCATCCTGAAGCTAAAGACCGTTTTGAAAAAGATTTCCAGAAACTTAAAGACAAGAGTAAGGAAGTCAAGGGGCAAAAGACAATCCGACTTACTAAGAAGGGTTCAGAACTGTTAACATATGCAGAGTATCTCAAAACTGAAGGTATCGACAGAACAGCGGAATTTTTCGCATTTGACTTCGATCTGTCCGGTTTGAAAGATAGCTCTGATAAAGACACGCAGAAGATTATACATCTGTTTGACCAGATCGAGGAATTAATCTTTGTTTCCGATCCGAAAAGTGGACAGATAGTTTACAAGAACAGTTATACTGACAGGCTCATCGAGCACAATCGAGTCAAAAGCAGCTGGTATAAAGCGCTGAAAGAGAATAAAGACCCCACAATTACTCATAACAAACAGATGAAACTCTCTGCCGGGGAAGCCCCCCTGATTAGGGAATATTACGATAAAGAATTGAACACTCATTTCATGATCGTCGAGAAACTTATAGACTGGAATGAAGATAAGAAAGCAAAATTGACAATCGTAATCGATGTTAATCCTGTCAAAGAGAAAGAGATGTCTCTGAAGGATGAAAAGGGATTTCTCTATTCGACCCTTGAGAGTATTGGGGAAGGGGTCATTGCTACAGATAAAAACGGTCAGATCACACTGATGAATAAAGCAGCTGAAGAGCTTACAGGCTGGACTGCTGCCGAAGCTGAAGGAAACTTGATCGACAAAGTTATGGTGATTATTGACGAGAAGACTGGAGAACAGACAGACAAATCTATCCTTCAAATGATAGAGACTGATACAGCTATCGGGATAGTTAACAACCCCGTCCTGGTTGCGAAAGATGGATCGAAGAAAGCACTCTATATTAGTGGAGCCCCAATCTTCAATAAAGAAGATGAGATTTTAGGAGATATCATCGTTTTCCACGATATCACTCCCAGAAAGAGAATGGAAGACGAATTGATTAAATCACAGAAGTTAGAATCACTGGGTACTCTTGCAGCAGGAATAGCTTACGATTTCAATAACCTTCTCAGCAGCCTGTTCGGGTATATCGAGATGGCAATGGTTTTCCACAACTCGAAAGAAAAAGTGGCTCAATATCTCACCAGGGCACTTGGAATCTATGAAAGAGCGACCGGATTGACCGATAAACTGATAACCTTCTCCCGCCGTGGCATACCCGAGACCAAGACAACATCAATCGACGAAATACTTGATGAAGCTGCTCAATATGCCCTTAGTGGATCGAAAGTTCGCTATAAGATGGATCTAGATTCTGAACTCTGGCTTTGCGATGTCGATAGAACCCAGATTCTCCAGGTGTTTAATAATCTGATGCTAAATGCAGTGCAGGCAATGCCGGATGGCGGTATTATTACCATTAAAGGTGAAAATGTCCCCGGTTCTGATGCTCCTGAGTGGACCGGTAAAACATCTAACTATATCAAGATAAGTATAGTAGATAAGGGCACAGGAATTCCCGAAACCTATCTGGAGAGAATATTCGATCCGTTCTTTACTACTAAACAACAGGGTAGTGGTCTGGGATTACCGATTGCCTACTCCATCATTAACAAACACAGAGGTAACATTGATGTCTCCTCTATACCAGGAGAAGGTTCAACCTTCAGCGTCTATCTCCCTGCATCTAAATCTGCAATCCACGATATCGATGAAGAAGAAGATGCATTGGAGGTTTATGACAGTAAAATTCTGATAATGGATGATGATCCTATCGTTACGGATACTGTTAAAGTCGCTCTGGAGGAAATAGGTTACACTGTGATCAACTGTTCTAACGGCTCAAAAGCGCTTCTGATCTACGAAGAAGAATACCTGAAAGGAGAACCGTTCGACCTCGTTATCTTTGACCTGACAGTTCCGGGCGAGTTAGGTGGCCTGGAGACCCTGCAGATCCTGAGAGAAAGATATCCTGATATTCTGGCTATTGCCTCCAGCGGTTATCTGGACAATCCGGTTATGAAAGATCCACAAAAATTCGGGTTCTACGATAAAATCGAGAAGCCATACAGCATAGACGGTTTCATTGAAACAATACATACAACTCTTAAAGATTCAGAATAATTAAAACCTTTTATCATGAATGTCTATGCCGGGCTCGATTTAGGAGGTTCTTCTTTAAAATTCGGGATCGGAAATAGAACCGAAGGACTGATAAATTTCCGGACAATTAAACATCAAAACAGTGGAAGAGAGGAGATATTTGGTCTCCTGAAAAGAGCTGTTAGCGAGATTCTCGATAACTGCTCAGAGAAATACATTCTCAAGGCTATAGCTCTCGGAAGCCCCGGATACATAGATAACTTCAATGGTGAGATTTTATACAATTCTCCTAATCTGAAAGGCTGGGTCGGTTCTAATCCGGTAAATTACCTTGCTCAGCAGTTCAAACTACCTGTCTTCATAGAGAATGATGCTAATCTCATGGCTTTTGGAGAAAGTAAGGTCGCAAGACGCGATAGAGGTTCGTTGCTCGGTATTACTATAGGAACCGGTATCGGGAGCGGATTTGTACACGATAACAGGATCTATCATGGTAGTTTCTCGGCTGCCCTGGAACTGGGACATACGATAATCGAACCTGACGGGAAAAGGTGTGCTTGCGGTAAATCAGGCTGTCTGGAAGCTTATGCTGCAATACCTCCCCTCGAAGAAGAAGCAGGATCGATAACCGGTAAAAAAAGGAATATTGATTACATACTCGAAGTATATAAGACAGACAGTGATATTGCCCGGATAATCAATAAGGCTTATGATAGAATCGGATTGGTCATTGCTAATACAGTCACAATACTCGATCCAGGATATGTCGTAATAGGTGGAGGATTGACTGAATGCCCCGCATTTAACATCCAACCATTATCAAACTCGTTAAAAAAATATCTCAATCGCTATCAGTCCAATCACGTTCAGATTGAGAGAGCTACACTAAAGAACAGGGCCGGTGTCTGGGGAGCTGTAAATCTGGCAGAGAAGAGTTTTGATGAATAAATTATCCAGCCAGTATTAAGACTATCAATCAAACAAAGAAGGTAACTACTTTTCCCTTTTTCTTCACTTTCTTACTCTTCTTATGATTCTGTTACAGATTACGGATGAAATCGATTATACTCTCGATAAATCCCTCCGTTAAGGGAAGTTCTGGTTCACCATAGCTACTCATAGCATCATGAATATCGGTTGTTGAGGTGCGAAACATATGGTTCATTCCATCAATAATCACCAGCTCAGCAACTTCATTAGCATTTGCCAGCTTCCTGGCATCCTCAACAGTGATCTGAATATCGGTTGTACCCTGAATTATGAGAATAGGTATATCGAGTTTCCCGATCTCTTTACCGGGGTCATACTGCATACAGGAGATTAGAAAGGGCTGGATGGAGGAACGAAACGCTCCATAGAGCTCTTCACTTATATCAGAAACCATGTTTCCCTCTCTCAGAGCTTCTATGATCTCCTCAGCTTCGCTTCTGTAAGGATCAGGCTGACGCGAGAACTGCTCTAACAGAACATCTGCCATATCACGACCTGCACCTGCTGCTGTAATCAATCCATCTACCTCGATCTGACCCGCGGCCAGTATTCCTAACAATGAACCTTCGCTATGACCCAGAATCACTAGTTTCGTGAACCTTTCATCGCTCTTCAACAGCTCCGCCCAGCTTACTACATCATTAACAAAGTAGTCAAATCTCAGATCCTCTTCTCGTTGTAGAGCACCACTGCTCTTGCCAATCCCTCTCTTATCGTATCGAAGGGTCGCAATTCCCGCTTCCTTCAACTCCTCTGCAATCTGACGATATACATAACCCCTTCCGGCTAAGAGAGGATTGTTGCCGTCCCGATCGGTAGGGCCAGAACCCGCTACTATTATAACTAAAGGAAACCTGTAACCAGTTGAGGGAAGAACCAGGCTACCATATAGACTCCCATAAGAAGTCTGCACCTCTATCTCCTCCTCACCTTCCAATGATTCTAACTCGACAGGCTCTTTTCTCATACTCCTTTTGTCACCCCTGACGAGATGAAATAGTCCATTGATACCAGACTGAGAGAAATTTCCACTTATGTACCCCTCTTTCATACTACCCTGAAATATAGCAACTGGACCAGCCTCCAGATCGAATGAAATGTCGGGATAATCAACATTGAAATCAGATAGTTCCAGATCGTATTGAAACTGTTCCGGTATGGAGATCAGACCACGATACTGATTATCCTGTTCTTCTATCTCAAGATGTATCTCCATCTCTGAGTCCATGACCCTGATCGTTCCAACCCAATAATCTACGAATTCCTGATTGTCGGCAAAGATATCTCCTGCTCCCAGTAAGGTAACTGCAATCACCATAACAGCACAAATAGTTCTTATCATCTCTCCTCCTCTCTGGTTCGTTTCTCCCTTAAAAAAAAGAGATAGGAATACAATATCGGATATAATAATAGAAACCCTAATAATAGAAAAGTATGAATCAACGAGAGTGTGCTGCCCAGATTAATATAACCTCTCAGAAGCATCAAAACACCTCCAATGACAAATACATAACCACTCACCCTGTGGGTCTTATGCCAGTTCTTCTCCGATGTCAAGGTCCAGGGTGTCCTGACACCGGCAAAGTAATTTGACGGTATCTTCGGCAAAATGTTGCCAAGAAAAATGAAAAGCAAGCCAATCAGGACGAAGATAAAGTTATCACTTACGAAATAGGGAAAATCAACAGCCCACAACAACATATAGAGATGGATGATAAAGAGAAAAAAACTTACTATCAGTGTCAAACGAGGCAATATCTTTTCAAATCGGTTGCGGTCTCTTTTATATCGGGGTGAGATCAGTGGGAAAAAAATAAAGACTGCTACCAAAAGAACATTCAATCCCCATAAAAACCACAAGCCCTCTCCCCGGCTCATGAAACTGCCAACCTCTCCACGATAGTTCCACTGTCTCGGTATCAAATCTTCCGGTCCTAATATTGTGTTAAAATATAGTACTAAAATTAGATGAATTATCACAATGAATATCGACCACTTGAAACGCTTGATCCTAACCATTCCTTCTCCCCCTTGATCTCTTATCCTTTAAGTAACCCATTGCAAACTCAAGTATCTCCTCAAATACGGTGGTGTTAAGAGAATATTCCACGTATTGCCCCCTCTTTTTCGAGAATACCAGACCAGCATTCTTCAATATCTTCAGATGTTCACTTATTGCCGGCTTCGATATCTCGAATTCCGTAGCTATCATACCGGCCGTCATCTCTTCATGCTTTCTGAGTAACCTGATTATCTTTCTCCGATTCTCATCAGACAGCGCTTTGAAAACAGTGTCATTATTCATCTCAACTTCCATAAGTATTTAGTTAATTATCTAAATAACTAAACCGTCTCCTTTGTCAAGGAATATCGTCTAAAAAATGGCACTTCCGCTACTATTCTTGATCTAAATAGTAGATCAGAGTCACTGAATTGATGATTCTGTCCTATTTCTACTTGACTTAAATTACTAACGAGTATATGTTTTAAAAAGGGATCTTTAATAAGCAATAGGAACAGGATAGGAGGTTTCGATGATAATGGAGTATTGGATCAGTCCTAAAGGGGTTATAGTGGATATCGAAACCCATCCTGTGAAGACGATCGTGAAAGAGCCTCACACCTTTGGTTATACTCTGGATGAGATGCAGATAATATATGCCAAATACAGCGATGAGAACGAAATGGAAGGGGAAGCCACAAAAACCATCATCTCCGATCTTATTGAGAAGGGTTGGATATATTCTCATCGTCGTACTACAGAGAGTGACTGGTTAGCAGATGTTAACAAACTCGATAAGAAGACCAGGTTTAATATTCAGCTCTGGGCTCAGTTTCTACTTCGTAATGGTTTGATCAAGGAGGATCAGATTCTTCGAATCTATCGTCGATATCGAGATCTGAAGACGAAGCGAAGCTTTCAACAAGTGCTTGAGGGTAACTTCTTCGATCAATGATTTTTTTCTCTCTCCTCCACATTTTTTTGGAATCTGACAATCGTTTTTACTATAACACCCAGGAGGCTGTTATCACTCGCCTTGATCGTAGTTTAGATCCTTTCCATATCCAGCCAGATATTTACACTCAGTTATATCGACTTCCATATCCCGTGTATCTGACGGGATAAATCGACCGATGACCGGTGATCAGAAAGCTTATTATACATGCCAAAGTTACCAGGCCAATTCCAGCCAGTTTGATAGAAAGAATGTTAGTGAAACATCAGATTAATTGTCAAAAGCTGAGCAGCATAGATTGCTTTACATTTGTTGAGAATAGAGGCAGTGCAGGAATTTCAATTTTCATAACTCCAGATAAAACTCCTTCATTGCTCTCATAAATATTTTCTTGACGGGCTAAAGGATATCTGAACAGTTCAATTGAGGTTTGCTGATGAGAGAGAGAGTTATCTTATTACAGGGTGGTTTTTCCGAGGAAAGAGAGATATCTCTAAGCTCCTCAGCCGCTATATATCAGGCACTGATTGAATTAAACTACGAAACCATTATCCTCGATCCGGCTGATTTCTCCTCTTATCTTCAACTTGGAGATAAAATTGTTTCTCTTAATCCTCATATCGTATTCATAGGCCTGCATGGTGGTGATGGTGAAAACGGTTCTGTTCAGGCATTGTTAAGCCTTCTCAATATCCCCTATACAGGGTCTGATATGAGATCAAGTGCTCTCTGTATGGATAAAGAGGTCAGTTTTGCTTTTGCTTCGTCTTTTGGAGTTAAAGTGCCTGAGTACGAAATGATTTCAGAAAGAATGAAATACAACAGAGATGCCATTGTTAAAATTTTGAATATACCCCTTGTTGTTAAACCCAACTTCTCGGGCTCTTCTGTTGGCATTACGATTGTAAGAGACCCTTCTGAACTGGATTCTGCAATAGAAAGTGCCTTCGAATACAGTAACCGAATCATAGTACAGAGATACATAGCCGGTTCTGAACTCACTGTATCTCTGCTAGGCAGTTCACCACTACCTGTAGTCGAGATTAAAGTCAAAGAGGGGTGGTACGATTACAGGAATAAATATACGAAAGGAAATACTTTTTATGAAGTGCCGGCCTTACTAACAGCTGAAGATACGAGAGAGATCCAGGAATTGAGTTTGACGGTATTCAGGAAATTCGGTTGTCGAGCTTATGCTCGGGTTGACTTTCGTTATGATGGCAAAGATTTTTATTTTCTCGAAGTTAATACCCTGCCCGGCATGACCTCTCTCAGCTTGACCCCTATGGCAGCCAGAGAAGCAGGAATATCATTTCCTCAATTAATAGATCGGATAATTCAGGAATCACTCTGATTACGGATAAGATCTCTTTAACAGTCAGAGCGCTTGAACGGATAATAATAGAGATTTATCAACTGCTCTCATTAGAGCAGAATGGAGTCATAAATTATGAAAATGAAAGAGCTTAATTACTATTACAACAAATTCAAGTTCGGTGAAGATATATTCCATAACCTGATGCAGAAACAGATCAAAGAGATACTGCTGGTCTCTACCTTTTACGACGCTTTTATTTTCGAACAGGACGGAAGGCTCTCGGAACAGATCTTTGGTGAATACAGGCAACTCAACCTCAGTACTGCACCGCGAGTTACGAGTGTGCCTTCAGGTAAGGATGCTTTGAATAAATTGGAAGATAACGTCTATGATCTTGTCATACTGATGATGCGCATTGGCGAAATCGGGCCCTTTGAATTGAGCAAGCTGATCAAAAAAGAGCATTCCGATCTGCCAGTACTTCTTTTACTAAATGTTCATTCCGATCTACTACTGATCGAGAATCATGCCAGTGAGATGGATTGCATCGATGATGTCTTTATCTGGAATGGTGATACGAAACTTTTCTTAGCAATGGTTAAGAGTGTAGAAGATAAGCTCAATGTGGCTTACGATACGGAAATAGGCCTTGTCAGAGTTATCCTGCTTGTTGAAGATTCTGTTCACTATTATTCGATCTTCCTCCCCTTGCTCTATTCAGTAATTATGCGACAGACACAGAGATTGATCCAGGAGGAGCTGACTGATATTAACAAGAGGCTGAGAATGAGAGCTCGTCCGAAAGTACTTCTCGTTCATTCCTATGAAGAAGCGATAGAGGTTTATGAAAAGTACAAGGATTACATAGTAGGCTTGATATCTGATGTGAAGTACTCCTATAATGGTAGAATAGCCAATGATGCAGGGATAAGATTGATTAAAACAATCAACAGGGATCAACAGGACATTCCGATCATTTTGCAGTCTTCAGAGACAGAAAATGCGAAGAAGGCGAAGGAGCTGGGTGTTTACTTTATTGACAAGAACTCCAAAAAACTACTCCACAACCTGCGGGAATTCGTCATCAAGAATCTCGGTTTCGGAGACCTGATCTTCCGGGATAAGGATAACAGAGAGATAGCTCGTATAGCCTCTCTCAACGATATAAAAAATGTACTTGAATCACTACCGGACGAATCACTCCTCTATCATAGCAACAGCAATCACTTCTCCAACTGGCTGGTCGCTCATGGAGAGGTCGTCCTCGCAAAGAAGATCAGACCGATGAAAGTTACCGATTTCCCTACTGTTGACGATTTGCGATCTTTTCTGCTCAAAATCTTCGAAGATGTGAGGCGTGAGAAGAGCCGGGGCAAAATAATCAATTTCGATGCTGCCAGCCTTACTGAGGTCGATCAGATTATACGACTCGCTGAAGGCTCTCTCGGTGGTAAAGGGCGAGGACTGGCCTTTCTGAATGCTCTCTTTGTGACGATGGATTTCGATAAAAAGTATCCCGAGGTAAGAATCTCTCTCCCGAGTACAGCTATCATCGGAACTAATGAATACGACCACTTCATAGATAAACTCGATATAGATGAGAGTATCTCCACTATGACAGACCGGGAGATCGATGAGGTCTTTCTCAAGGGAGAACTGACACCGGAGTTGATCTCTAAACTGGAGATCTATATCGATAAGATTGATTTCCCAATAGCAGTTCGTTCTTCCGGACTACTCGAAGATTCGCAATCCCAACCATTCGCAGGAGTTTACAGAACATTCATGCTGCCAAACAATAACCCTGACAGGCAGATAAGGTTGAGGCAGTTGATAGATGCTATCAGACTCGTTTTCTCTTCTGTATATCTCCGTAATGCCCGCAGCTATATAGAGAGCCTGAACTATAAATCGGAAGAGGAAAAGATGGCTGTGATCATCCAGGAGATAGTGGGAACTAGCTTTGACGGTGTTCATTACTATCCTCATATTTCAGGTTCTGCTCAGTCATACAACTTCTATCCCACCTCCTATATGGAGAACTCGGATGGTATTGCTTCGATAGCTCTCGGGCTCGGGAAATCTGTAGTTGAGGGGAAAGAGAATTATCGGTTCTGCCCTAAATACCCTAAGCTTGAACCCTTGCAACCGGAAGAACGGATAAAGAACTCCCAGAAAGATTTCTATGCGCTAAGCCTGGAGCAAAACCGCTTTGATTTAAAAGAGGGTGAAGACGCGACTTTAGTCCGGCTTGATCTGAAAACAGCAGAGAAAGAGAAAGCATTGACCAATCTCGCTACTGTCTGGGATTATCAAAACAATCGATTCGTCGATTCTCTCACAACTCCCGGGATTCGGGTTCTGACCTTTCCCGGCATCCTGAATTACAATCAATTCCCGCTTGCCGAGATATTGCAAGAGATTCTGGAGATCGGTGAAATTGCTCTTGGAACTCCTGTCGAGATCGAATTTGCTGTAAATCTGAATCAGGATAGAGCTCGGGGTATTCTACCCACTTTTTATATCCTGCAGATAAGGCCTCTCTCGATTGCTATCGAAAGTTACAATATTGACACCAACAGCATCGATAAAGAGAAGCTGCTTCTCTACACGGAAAAAGGTATGGGTAATGGCATTATGGACAGTATCTATGATGTAATCTATATTGACCACAGCAAATTCGATAAGACCAGGACGATTGAGATTCAAGCCGAGATAGAGAAGTTAAACAGAGAGATGCAGGATAATGATCGTGACTATATCCTTATCGGACCCGGGAGATGGGGTTCGAGAGATCGGTTTTTAGGAGTTCCTGTCAGATGGGCACAGATCAACAGAGCTAAGGTAATCGTGGAAACAGGCCTGGAAAATTTCCTTATAGAAGCATCTCAAGGGACTCATTTCTTTCATAATATCGTTGCCATGCAGGTAGGGTATTTTACCATACCCTACGTTTCCAATACCGACTTTATCGACTGGGACTGGTTGAAAGAGCAGAAGGAGATCAAGAGAACCGAGTTTCTGGTTCAGGTTCGTTTAGAACACCCACTGATAGTTAGAATGGATGGGAAGCAAGGTATCGCTCTGATAGAAAAATAATAATATCAGAATGTGTAATCAATTTCTGAGAGGATTATGAAGAAGATCGAGATCAAAGACCTGAACTTCTATTACAACAAGTTCAAATATGGTGATGATACCTTTCATAGCCTGATGCAATACCGAATCAGGGATATTCTTCTGGTTTCGACCTTCTATGATGCCTTTATACTGGAACAGGACGGCCATCTCTCTGTCAGGCTGTTCGGCGAATATCAACAGCTTGACCTCTCAAATTATCCGAGAATTGTTACAACCCCATCTGCAGAAGAGGCCCTCAGGTTAATCGGAGAAGAGCATTTCGACCTCGTTATTACACTGGAGAACGTCGGAAGGATTTCTTCACTCGACCTGGCACGTGAGATCAAAACTCTCGACCGAAAACTTCCGATACTGCTTTTGCTCAACAAAACAACGAACCCACTATATTTCGAGAACAATTCAGAGTATGCCGGGTACTTCGATGATATCTTTTACTGGGACGGTGATGCGAAAATCTTTCTCACGATGGTAAAATTAATCGAAGACAGGCATAATCTCCGGCACGATACAGAAGTCGGACTGACTCGCGTCATCCTTCTCTATGAGAAATCAATCAAGTATTACTCCAAATTCCTTCCTGTGATATATTATGAACTCGTTCAACAGACTCAACGATTGATCAAAGAGGAACTGAATGATGTCAATAAGCGTCTGAGGATGCGGGCCAGGCCGAAAGTTGTCCTTGTCCATAACCTGCAGAATGCTCTTACCATTTTCGACAGTTATAAGGATTATATCTCTTGTGTGATCTCAGCGGAAAATTCGGTAGTCGATAAGAAACCTCATCTCTGTTACAAAATTGATGGACTGTCACTCTTCAAAAGAATCAGAGAACATGATCAGCGAACTGCCCTGATGCTCCATTCCTCTGATCAGAGTATAATTAAGGATGCTCTTGATCAGAGTATTTACTATCTTTATGAGAATTCCCCTTCATTCTGGCGCAATTTCCGTGATTTCCTGCATACGAGCCAGGGCTTCGGTGATTTCATCTTCCGTGATGAAAGTGGACGGATTATAGATACAGCAGGTTCCATGCGAGAATTCGAAACTAAATTACAGGTTATCCCCGAACAGTCACTGATGTATCATGCCGAATTAAACCATTTCTCAACCTGGCTGATAGCACATGGGGAGTTCCAGGTCGCCAGGGTTATAGCACCCAAAAAGGTAGAGGATTTCCCTGATATTAAAGCCTTGCGAGAGTATCTATTAACAGTTTTTCAGTATGTCAATCAGCATAAAAACAGAGGAAAACTCGTTCAATTTAATCTGGACAGTTTGACCGACCCAAAACAGATAGTGAGGCTTGCTGAAGGCTCACTCGGTGGCAAAGGTCGGGGGCTCGCTTTCCTGAATGCACTTGCCGAGACTATGGAATTAGATGAATTATTTTCCGAAATTGAGATCAAACTACCCTGTACGGCAATAATCGGCACAGATGAATTCGACAGTTTTATCGAGAGAAACGGGCTCAACCTCGATTTTTCTAGTTATAGTGATTATGAGATCGACAAAATGTTCCTTAATGGTAGTCTCTCCGATACTCTCATCGAAAGGCTCACAATTTATCTGACAAAAATCAGAAAACCGATAGCTGTAAGATCTTCCGGCCTGCTGGAAGATTCTCAGTCTCAACCCTTTGCCGGAGTTTACCGGACCTTTATGCTCCCCAACAACAACCGCGACGATGTTATTCGATTGCAAAGGCTATGTGAAGCAATAAAGCTCATCTTTGCCTCGATCTATCTAAAGGATACCAGAGATTACATCGAGGGGATAAACTTCAAAATCGAAGAGGAGAAGATGGGTGTGATTCTTCAGGAAGTTGTAGGAGACAAATATGACTCTTTTTACTATCCTCATTTCTCAGGGGTTGCTGAATCCTATAATTATTATCCGACTTCCTATATCAAGCATAGTGATGGCATCGTCTCTCTCGCTGCCGGCCTGGGTAAATCGGTTGTGGACAGAGAAAAAAGCTATAGCTTCTGCCCCCGCTATCCCCGGATCGAATTCATGCAACCTTTCAGAGTTGTCGAGTATAGCCAGAATTATATGTATACAATAAACCTTGCCAGGGAAGATTTCCAACTCATTAGCGGTGAGGAAGAAACACTGGTAAAAATGAAGATCAGTGACGCTGAGAAGGGTGGCCCTCTAATAGATCTCACCTCGGTCTGGGATTATGAGAACAATGCTTTTGTTGAGGGGACCTATGTCAAAGGACCAAGGGTGATAACCTTCCGCTCTGTCACTCACTTCAATCTCATACCTCTCGCTGATGTTCTCAATCTCATACTCGATATAGGCGAAAAAGCTATGGGTATTCCTGTTGAGATTGAATTTGCCGTCAAACTCAGTGAGAATAGAGGCGAAGACCTGACCAGACGGATGGCATCGTTCTATCTTTTGCAGATCAGACCACTCAATGTAAGTAAAGAGAGAATCAGCATTGGATTGAATTCTATTGACAGGAATGAACTTCTTCTGTTATCTACGTGTGCTCTGGGTAATGGTGTTATGGAAGAGATACACGACCTCGTATTCCTGGTTCCAGAAAGCTTCGATAACAGTAAAACCCTGCAAATGAGAGAAGAGATTGAATTTCTGAACGAGACGATGCGCAAAGAGAACAGAGATTATATCCTTATCGGACCCGGCAGATGGGGTTCCAGTGACCCCTATCTCGGAATACCTGTCAAGTGGGCTCAGATCAACCGGGCCAGGGTAATTGTGGAAGTAGGACTAAAGAATTTTAATGTCGAAGCTTCCCAGGGTAGCCATTTCTTCCAGAATGTACTTGCTATGGAGGTTGGTTACTTTACAGTTCCCTACGGGAACGAGAACGACTTTATCGCCTGGAACTACCTCAAAGATCAACCCGTTCATAACAGGACAGACCACTTCATTCATTTAAGGAGCAGAACACCTTTTGTCGTAAAAATAGATGGACGGCAGGGGTGTGCTGTTATAGTCAAACCGGATAAAGAGATACAAGCAATCAGGAGGTAATTAAGTAAATCATTAGTTTTGTGCTGTAAGGCATTATTGGGGAATATACTACTCAGTTAGTATAAATCGTAAGTAAATGACGTTGGAGGTATTAATGAGTTTACAGGAATTCATGTACAGAGTAAAGGCTAAGAATCCGAATGAACCGGAGTTTATTCAGTCTGTTGCCGAAGTAATCGAAAGTATCTGGCCAATTTATCAGGCCAACCCTCAATTTCAACAAGCAAATATCCTGGAACGGCTCGTAGAGCCGGAAAGGATCATAATGTTCAGAGTTCCCTGGGTAGCTGATAATGGAGAGATTGAAGTCAACCGTGGATACAGGGTTGAGTTTAACAGTGCCATAGGACCATTCAAAGGGGGCCTTAGATTTCACCCCAGTGTGAATCTATCCATCCTGAAATTCCTCGGTTTTGAACAGATCTTCAAGAACAGTCTCACAACACTCCCAATTGGTGGTGGTAAAGGTGGTTCTGATTTCAATCCCCGTGGTAGGTCTGACGGTGAAGTGATGCGCTTCTGCCAGTCATTCATGCTTGAACTCTTCCGTCATATCGGACCTGACACGGATGTTCCAGCAGGTGATATTGGTGTCGGGAAGAGAGAAATTGGTTACTTATTCGGTATGTACAAGAAGATCAAAAATGAATTCACCGGTGTCTTTACCGGTAAAGCACTCAGCTGGGGTGGCAGTTTGATTCGACCCGAAGCAACAGGCTTTGGAGCTGTTTATTTCGCGGAAGAGATGCTGAAAACCCGAAACGATAGTATAGAAGGAAAAACTGTCGTTGTTTCCGGTTCCGGTAATGTCGCCCAGTATGCAATTGCCAAGGTTAACTTGCTCGGTGGCAAGGTCGTAACTATCTCCGATTCAGACGGTTTTGTCCATGACCCTGATGGTATCAGGGGAGAGAAGTGGGACTTTCTGATGGAGTTGAAGAATGTTCGTCGTGGTCGGGTTAAAGAATATGCTGAGGAATTTAAGGTCGAATATCATCAGGGTAAACGACCCTGGGGTATCAAATGTGATGTTGCCCTTCCCTGTGCAACTCAAAACGAGATAAGTGCTGAAGAGGCTGCTTCGCTCGTAAAGAATGGCTGCATTTGCGTCTCAGAAGGGGCTAATATGCCGACCGTTCCAGATGGAGTCAGGGTCTTTCTCGAAAACAATATACTCTATGGCCCGGGAAAAGCAGCAAATGCCGGAGGTGTAGCTACTTCTGCTCTGGAGATGACTCAGAACAGCATGCGTTTGAGTTGGAGCCGTGAAGAGGTTGACCAGAAATTGCAGACGATCATGCGTTCAATTCATAACCAGTGTGTGGAATACGGCAAAGAGAACAACTTTGTTAACTATGTTAAAGGGAGTAACATCGCCGGATTCATGAAAGTTGCTACTGCTATGCTTGACCATGGAGTATTATAGGGTGATAATAGTGGTGCCGTTCCGGGGAACGGCACCATTGACTATCATCTCTATGCCCGAACTTATCCGGCTTATCAACTAACTATTCGGAAGGTATATTATGTTAAAGAGAATCTGTGAAGTTTCGAACCTCATTCTTCGTTGTGCGAGTGGCGATTTTAAACGACTTGACTTTATCAGAGGAATTGCGGCCATTTTCGATGAGTATTCACGGTCTAAATCTGTGGCTATATATCTCGGGGATCATCAAAAATCAAATGTTTTCGAATACTATCCCCCCGATAAGTTCACCGTAAAGAAGCTTAAGAGAATCGAATTCCCCTTCAATTTCTTTAATGAGAAAGATTTATTAGTTACCGAGTATATAGAGGAATATGCCAGCTGGATGGATAATTTCTTCCGTCAGTTCGAATTGAAAAATGGTAAGAAGAAAGCGGCAATCAATTTATCAAGGAGAGAGACCGAAGATGGGATCTGCTTTTTTAACAACAATATAGATCTTCAGAAAGGGAGTTCTGATAATGCAGGTAATTACAGTTCATTCTGTCTGATCCCCTTCCTGATCGACTCTAATTACTTCGCAATTCTGACGATGAGAGCCAGCAAGGAGAAAGCTTTCGATACAGCTCAGGTGAATTTCTTCTCCAAACTCATTCATGTTCTCTCGGAAGGATTTGCTCATCAATTCGCTCAGGATGCTCTGAAGGAGAGGGTCAAGGAACTTTATTGTCTTTACCAGATTACTCAGATAGCTAATAAGCCTAATCTAAGCATCAATCAGGTCTTGCAGCAGATAGCAGATATTCTACCCTCGGCAATGCAATATCCTGAGATAGCTTATGCCCGGATCTTTGTCGATGATGAATACTACAAGAGTTCCGGTTTCCGAGAGAGTAAGATAAAACTGAGTTCCAAGATTTCTTCAAAATACGAACAGCGGGGTTTACTGGAAGTTTTCTACCGCGAAAGAGATATCCCGTCTTATGGTCAGGTATTTCTCCAGGAGGAGGAGAATCTACTCGAAACAGTCTCCAAACAAATCGCCTTGATCATCGAAAGAAAACAGGTTGAGGAGTTAAACACTAAACTTCAGGAGCAACTCAGACATGCAGATAGGCTGGCTACAATCGGACAGCTCTCTGCTGGTATTGCTCATGAAATAAATGAACCGTTAGCTACGATTCTTGGTTTTGCCCAGCTTATAGAGAAGAGTGATAATATCCCGCAGGAGAGTGTAGATGATGCCAAAAAAATTATCAACGCTACCCTTCATAGCAGAGAAATCGTCCGGAAGTTGATGCTGTTTTCCCGTCAGATGCCACCCAAAAAAGGCAAAATCAACCTGAATCAGATCATTGACGAAGGTCTCTATTTTCTGGAGAGCCGTTGCCAGAAATCGGGCGTAGAGATCATCAAAGCCCTGGAGTCAGACATGCCCGAGATAGATGCCGATCCCAACCAGATACACCAGATCCTGGTCAATCTGATCGTAAATGCCATTCATGCCATGCCCGAAGGCGGCAAACTGATCCTCTCAACGAAAGATAATAAAGATAACACCGTCTCATTTTCAGTAGAAGATACCGGGGTGGGAATAAAGGAAGAGATTAGAGAAAAGATATTCATTCCCTTCTATACGACAAAAGATATTAATCAGGGAACTGGCCTGGGACTCTCTGTAGTTCACGGGATCGTCTCCTCGCACAGTGGACAGATCAATGTTAACAGCCAACTTGGCAAGGGAAGTATTTTTGAAATCAGATTGCCGGTTTACGGCCAGATAAGAGAATAAAAAGAGGAAGTGAATTGATATGCCAGAAAAGAGAATGTCAATACTTGTTGTAGATGATTCTGCCGATACCATCGAGATGCTGAGCAGAAAACTCAGAAAACGGGATTTTACTGTCTTTACGGCCGGTAATGTCCCCGATGCCCTGCGTACTCTGGAGAAGGTAGATATCGATCTGGTAGTTACCGACTTCAAAATGCCGAAAGTAAGCGGCTTGGAGTTGATTCGCCACATAAGAGAAAATTACCATCAGTTGAAGGTTATTATGATAACTGGCTACCCCACGATAGACGGAGCCGTGGAAGCGGTAAAGTCGGGTGCAGAAGAATACCTGATCAAACCGTTTACTGATGATGAACTATATAAAGCTATTGACGAAGTTATCGAGAAAATCCAGACAGAGAGAATCAGTAAAAAATCAACTGTTCCGGATAGCTCCGAGGACTATGGTATTATCGGAAGATCACAATCAATGAACATTGTTTTCCATTCTATCGAAAAATCGATTGCCATATCCGCCACTGTTCTCATCACCGGTGAAAGTGGAACCGGAAAAGAACTCGTAGCCAGAGCTATTCATTATCACAGTCCCCGCTCCTCTGCACCCTTCATTGCAGTTAATTGCGGCGCGATTCCGGAAAACCTCCTCGAAAGCGAGCTTTTCGGATTCGTCAAAGGGGCTTTCACCGGTGCTAACGAAACCAGAGCCGGTTTCTTCCTCGTTGCCGATGGTGGAACACTATTTCTTGACGAGATCAGTGAAACTTCTCTCTCTATGCAGGTCAAGCTCCTCAGAGTTCTCCAGGATCAGCAGGTTACCATGATTGGAGCAAAACAGTCGCGAAAAGTCGACGTCAGAATTATCGCTGCTACTAATAAGAATCTACAGAGTCTCGTGCAGCAGGGACACTTTAGAGAAGACCTCTTCTACAGACTGAATGTTATCACCATAGATCTACCACCCCTGAGAGAAAGAAATGACGACCTGATTATCCTCACAAAACACTTCCTCGATAAATACTCCAAAGAGATTGGAAAAAGCCCACCATCAATAACTGAAAATGCAATACAGGCTATGAAAAAATACCCCTGGCCTGGTAATGTCAGAGAACTCGAAAATACAATTCACAGATTGCTGATCATGACCGACCACCCGGAAATCGATGTCCCCGACCTGCCTGAAAGTATGCGCTTCTCCATTCAGCAAGAGAAGGGGTTTAACAAACCCTTGAAGGATGTGGAAATAGAATATATTAAAAATGTCCTCGCATCCGTAGATGGAAACAAAACCAGAGCTGCACAGATACTAGGAATAGATCGAAAAACACTCCGAAACAAACTAAAAGAATTTGAAGATAGAAGATAATAAAGTAGCCTAAATCGGGTAATATTTACCCACCCCCTGATTATTTACCCGCTTTTTGATCCTTTCTCGTTTATATCTTCAATCGGCCTGCAAGATCCCAGACTAACCCTAACTCCCTGTTTGCCAGGCTTTTAAGTCCTTACGTCGACTTCCCCGCATCTCTTTTATTCGCTTTGGCACACACCTTGCATCTATAATAAGCAAGCGAAACGCATTAACAGGGAGGTTAATATGTCAGTCAAGCATGATTATAAACAGGATATTAAGAAAAGCTTTGAGGAAGAGTTAAAGGTCGAGCTTCATTCTCGAAAGAACAGGAGAGGCGGTCTCTGTGCAGACTGTGTAAGAGCCGAGACCTGTAGTTTGAGTCACAACAGTGCATCTACTATCTGGAACTGTGAAGATTACCAGAATGAAGAACAAGCTCCGCTTGCTGCAGAGAAGAGACAGGAAGAGTCTACCGGTTTTGAAGCTGCCGGTGAAGAGACTTATACCAATCCTGGGATCTGTGCACACTGTATTCATAGAAAGAATTGTAGTTTGAAAAGCTTAGAGGGTGGAATCTGGCATTGTGAAGATTACGCGTGACCGTTCTCAAAAAGCAGATTTAGCTTTTGATGTAGAATAAGAATAATTACTTACGATGCCCCAACGTCGTAGAGGAACCGGGTTAGATATCGGTTCCTCTTTTTTTAACTATCGATATCTTTCCGAGCAGTCAGTTTTAATACTGAGAAATTTTTTCTTGATCAGTCTGTAATGCGGATTATATTCTCTTCTGAATCGTTCAGAATGTCTCGGGTGATAATCTTTTTTCTCTCCCAGGATAGCAGATAGGGTCTTTCTTTCTGTAATAAAAGCAGGGCCGAAAATATCGAGTTCTTTTATTTTACTCTCTATAAGAGGCCAGTATTCGGGAAATCTATCAGGGAGTATCTTGCTGGAGACACTATCGAGAAACAGTGAAAAAAATTCCTTTTCGCTCATCATACCGTTTTTGACAACTTTTAGATCGACCCGGCAATAATCGTTATCCCACATGGAGATGTCCCGGATCAGAGGTTCTTCATTATCCAAGTCCTGCAGCAGTTCAGCTCTTAAACAGCCAAGCGCTTCACTGCGGTCATCGATTAGATGTCCGGGACCGCAACAGGCTTGAAAAAAGAGCTTGTAATGATCTACCAGTTCAGCGGCTGGATGCAGATCATACTCTTCTCTTATCAGTTGTGCTATCCTGTCTTCCATTTCTTGTTCCATCCCTTCTCATCAACCGTCACTGTTGTTAGAATCAGAGATCGTTAGAATAGAGGATTCGCCCACACTTCACAACCTTTTTAATTCCGATTGCGGCAATATTCTCAGATTCCAGCGGGTTCTCACTGAGACAAACAAGATCAGCCTGCTTACCTGCTACGAGTTCTCCGAATCTATCTTCTTCTCCAGTCAGCCTGGCAGCATTGCTGGTATAGAGTTTTATTGCTTCATACGGTTCAAGCCTCTCCTTCTCATTATGATGGTTAACCGCTGCATCTATACCGGCCAGTGCATCAAGGTCTGTGATATACCAGTCTGACCCTCCTGTCACCAGTACTCCACCTCTGACGAGTGAGCGGAATCTGTTACAATTCAGAGCTCGATCTCTTCCCAACAGCGCAGCATAAAAACCGTTTTCACCACCCCATAACCTGTCAAAGGCTGGTTGCATTACAGCTGCGATGCTGTACTCACTCATCAAATCGATAACTTCATCATTCTCTATCAACTCACAATGAATGATCTGGTGCCGTAAATTCTGCCGGTTTCCTCTCTCTGCTTTGATATAGGCCCGAAGTATCTGTTTGATTGCTGCATCGCCTATACAATGAACTGCGACCTGAAGGCCACTGTTATGAGCCATAGTAATAAATTCATCCCATTCATCATCACTTTTATATAACCGGCCAGAATTGTTTTTATCATTACAATAGGGTCTCGTTAGTGCTGCTGTGTGTGAACCGAAAGATCCGTCCGCCAGGATACAACCACCGACTCGGTGAGATTTGAGTTGAAGCGCTCTGTTTACATCGAAAATCTGCGGATAGAGGATAAGATCGAGGGCGAATTCTCCTTTCATCTCTGCAATAAGCTGATAATGAAGAGGATCGCTGGCAGCATCACCTATCATTGAATGAATCGTTGTATGCCCGCTCTTAATCCCAATAGTCGCGCCCCGCTTATAGGCCTTTACAACCCAGTCTTCAGAGATATTGCGATGAAATTGGTGGCAGACATAGTCGTTCCATTTACCTCTGTAAGGCTCGTTCCCGGGGAGGGTAATATTTCCCCACTCTTCTATCATCTGCTTCAATTTACTGTTAATCTGGACTGAATGGCCATCTATCCTCCTCAACAAAACGGGAATATAAGGAAAATGAGTATCGAGTTCTTTTTTGGAGGGAAATCTTTTTTCCCCGATCAGATTCTCATCGAAATTGAAGCCGACAAGAATGCCATCGATTGGTTCATAATTCTTCAATTCGGCAAAGAGATCACTGAGTGAACGACAATGGCCGAGATTGGCAGCAAACGAATAAAGCCCACCTTCGAAGGAGTGGGTATGTGTATCGGTAAAGCCTGGGAATACGTGGCTTTCCTGCAGATCGATCTTTTCACCCTGAAAAGAATCCGGTAAGATTGAAAGAGTGTCGACGATAATTCCCCGATCATCTACAAGCAGATTGGTAATAGTCTCGCCTGGATCTCTCATAGTATGAAATAGGGCATTGTAAAAGAGCTTCATATTTTACCCCGAAGATACTGTTGTCAGGAGTGGTTTACGAACACTTTACACCGCAGCAGTTCATAGAACTTGGCAACCGGAAAACCCATTACATTAAAGTAACAACCGACTACCCGGGTAATAAACTGGCTGCCGTAACCCTGAATCCCGTAGGCGCCAGCCTTATCAACAGTTTCTCTGGTCTCGATGTAGTCACTGATCTCCTGAGCCAGAAGTTCCTTGAACGTGACCGCTGTCCGGGCATAATCGGTATAACTACTTCCCCGGTAATGAACAGCAAGGCCTGTATAGACATAATGGGTCTGACCGGAAAGAAGTGAGAGGTAATATGCTGCTTGATAATCATTCTCCGGCTTATTGAGGATCTCATTATCGAGATAGACGACT
>Ga0334901_1001057_pt1 | contig 31491 bp, 33 predicted proteins | sample GraSluR3_MG_3_FD_207216 | JGI IMG/M metagenome (GOLD analysis project Ga0334901, IMG submission 207216) | Sludge microbial communities from methane-producing bioreactor in Wageningen University, Netherlands - Granular Sludge_15_08-R3 | ecosystem: Engineered > Bioreactor > Anaerobic >... | reverse complement strand
GATGCAATATATAATAAATATAACTTAACAAAATATTTCCCGGGAAATATTTTTTAATTAAAGAAAGATTAAAAATATATAGTAATAGTATATTAACTATAATTATTTCCCGGGAAATAATTCAAAGGAAAAAAACATAATGTTTCACGTGTAACATATAGATTAATAATTTAGTTTCCTTTTAAAAATATTGCGTAAGGTATGTTTATAAAACAAAAATGATGTTATTAAATAAGAAAAGATGCAATATATAATAAATACAACTTGATAAAATATTTCCTGGGAAATATTTTTTGATTATAATTTAAAAAAACACTTGCATTTTAAGTATAATTAGTTTATATTTATGATGGTGTAACAAGAAAGTTGGAATTAGGTCAGGCCTGGAAAGGAGCAGCCTTAACAATTTATTCTTGTGTACACCATTTTTTTATAAAAAAAAATATATATTTGGAGGCGCTATGGAAAAAAAGTTTATGAAGGAAGCAATGAAACAAGCGATAAAAGCATGTAATAGAGGAGAAATTCCTGTTGGAGCGGTGATTGTTAAAGATGGCAAAGTGATCGCTAGAGGGTATAATAAAAAAGAAAAAACAAAAGATGTAACAAAGCATGCTGAAATAATAGCCATTCAAAAAGCATGTAAAAAAAACAATGATTGGCGTTTAAGTGGTTGTTCGCTATATGTTACTTTGGAACCTTGTTTAATGTGTATGGGTGCATTATTAGAAGCAAGAATTGATAAATTAGTATTTGGTGCCGTGAGTGAAAATAAAAATTCTGAAAAAGCAAACAATAAATCGCTAGAAATAATAGGAGGCGTACTTGAAAAAGAAAATTCTGAAATTTTAAAAAAGTTTTTTCAAAAAAAACGATAAATAAGTTCCTAATCAACTACTAGTAATGTTATAATGGTAAATAACAAAAGAGGTGATTCATAATGTATAAAGCATTATATAGAAAGTATCGGCCTGTATCTTTTTCTGATATTGTAGGGCAAGACGTAATAATAAAAACAATTCAAAACAGTATCAGATATAACAAATTGGCTCATGCTTATTTATTTTGTGGTACACGTGGGACGGGTAAAACCAGTGTTGCGAGATTATTTGCAAAAGCAATAAATTGTTTAGATATAAAAAAAAACGATGCCTGTAATAAATGTCAAAATTGTTTAGACGCAATAAATAATACCGCTACGGATATTATTGAAATTGATGCGGCTTCTAATAATGGAGTAAATGAAATTAGAGAGTTACGTAATAAAATTAATTTTGTGCCAACTACTTTTAAATATAAAGTTTATATTATTGATGAAGTTCATATGCTTTCTATGGGTGCATTTAATGCTTTGTTAAAAACTTTAGAAGAACCGCCAGCACATATTATATTCATTTTAGCAACAACGGAACCACATAAATTACCTTTAACAATTATTTCTCGTTGCCAAAATTTTTATTTTAAAAAGATTACTGAAGATAAAATAATATTAAAATTAAATGAAATAATAAAAAAAGAAAAAATTAGTATTGAAGAGGATGTAATTAAACAAATAGCGCATTCCGTAGATGGTGGTTTAAGAGATGCAATTAGTATATTAGAGCAATTAAATTTATTATCAGAAGAAAAAATTAAATTAGAACATTTATATCTTATAACTGCGAGTGTCCCTAAAAAAAATATTTGTGAAATACTACTTTATTTATACACGGGGCAACTTAAAGAATTGTTTAATGAAATAAATAATCTTTATTATCAAGGTAAAGATTTTGTATGTATAACAGAAGAAATTATTATTATCTTAAAGGGATATTTACTATATACTAAAAACATTGAAATTGACGAAAGCGGGCAAGATATAATTAAAATGTATAATGAATTTAAAAAATATCTAAATAGTGAAAAGGTATATAAAATAATTTATGATTTAAATAATAATTTAATCATGATGCGAAATTCAACGCAACCTAAAATTATATTTGAATTATTATTATTAAAAAATATTGAGACAGAAGATAAAAAAGAAGATTTGGAAATAATAAAACGAACAAAAAATGAACCAACAAAAAAAAGAACACAAAAAACAAACATTAATGAACAAAAGAAGATAATTTTAAATAATACTTTAGCATTAGCAGAAAAAAAATATTTAAAAGAAATAACTGAAAAGTGGGAGCAATTAAAAACATATTTATTAAATAAGGATTATAAAAAAACAGCAATGATGTTATTAGATGCTAAAGTTGTAGCAGCTTCAATTGATCATTTGGTGTTGACTTATAAATATGCAGGGATGGTAACCAAGTTTGACGATGAAATTGAAGATAATACTAATTTAATTAATAAGATTATTGGCAGAAAATATGTATTAGTAAGTTTTGAAGAGGAAGAATGGTTACAGTTAAGGGAATATTACGTTGATTTAAAAAAACGCAATAAGAAAATAGAATTAATGCCAGAAGAACATATTAAAAAAACTCAAAAGAAAACGGCTAAAATAAGCGAAGAAGCACAAAAAGCTTTAGATATTCTTGGTGACGAGTTAATAGAAATGAAAGGGTGATAAAATGAATATACAAGCAATGATGAAACAAGCTAAAAAACTACAACAAGAAATAACTGAAACAAAAAAGGAACTTGAATGTAAAATATTTCCCGGGAAATATTCTTATGTTGAAGTTCAAGTTAATGGTAAAAGAGAAGTGATGAAATTAAAAATTGATCCGCAATTTGAATTTGATAGCAGTAATATTGAAATATTAGAAGATATGATTATTTTAGCTGTAAATGACGCCTTGAAAAAAGTGGAACAAGAGTATAATGAAAAATTAGGAAAATTTGGTTCAGATTTAACGGGGATGATGTAGAATGGGGTATCCAAAAACATTAAAAGAAATGATCGATAATTTTAAATTATTGCCAGGAATCGGTGAAAAAACAGCGGAACGCTTAGCATTTGCGATGCTTGAATTTGAATCGGAGAGACTGAATAATTTTGCTAAAACAATAACAAATTTAAGTAGTAATATTAAAAAATGCTCAATTTGCAATCATTTAACCGAAAATGATATTTGTGATATATGCATGGATAAAAAAAGGGATAATTCAATTATATGTGTAGTTGAAGATCCTAAAAGTGTAATTTTATTTGAAAAAAACCACCTTTTTAATGGAAAATATCATGTGTTGAATGGCTTAATTTCGCCTCTTAATAAAGTTAATCCCGAAGATATAAATCTTAATTCGTTATTGAAGCGTGTGAAAGATGGTTCAGCAAAAGAAGTAATTATTGCTATAAAACCAACTTTAGAAGGAGAAGCGACTTCTTTATATATATTAAAATTATTAAAAAAAGAAGATATTACAGTTTCTAAAATTGCATGTGGTATACCAGTTGGAGCAGATATTGATTATTTAGATGCAATGACTTTGGAAACAGCTTTTTTTAATCGTAGGAAAATTTCATAAATTGGTGTTTATCTCATAATATTTAATGAGGTGGACAAATATATGATCAAGAAAATTTTTAAAATCATTAAAAAAGTAGTTATCGCAGGTTTTTTGTTATATGCTTATAATATGATTATGGCACCATTAAATTTGTTGATTCCAATTAATATTTTTACAGTTATAATAACTGCGATATTCGGTATATTAGCTATTCCTTTTTTAGTTATCATATTATTATTTATTTTTTAAAAAGGAGTTGATTATAGTGCTTGATGATTTCAGTACTGGACAACCTATTTCATATAGATTAATGAAGAACATAATAAATAGTAAGCAATTTAATCATGCTTATTTAATTCAAACTAATAATTATTATAAAGCGGAACAATTAGCATTAGCATTTGCGAAAGCATTAATTTGTCTACAAGGTTATACAAATAATCATGAATGTAATAATTGTTGTTTTTGCGAACGTATTGATAATAATAATTTTCCTGAATTAAAAATTATAAGACCAGAAGAATTATGGATTAAAAAAGAAGAAATAATCGAATTACAAAATGCGTATTCATTAAAACCACTAGAAGGAAACAAAAGGGTTTATATAATATATGAGCCAGAAAAATTAAATCATCAATCAGCTAATAGTTTATTAAAATTTTTAGAAGAACCTCAATCTAATATTATTGCTATATTAGTAACTAATAATGTTCAAAAAATAATAAAAACAATTGTTTCACGTTGTCAAATAATTAATTTAATTAGTAATAAGTTAGCTGACTATGAAAAATTATTTACTGATATAAATGATTTTTCGTTTCTTAAATTAGGATTATTAACACATCAAAATGAAAAAGAATTACAAAAATATTTAGAAGACAAAGAAAATATAAATAAAATAAAATCAGTAATTGAATTTATTTCTAAATTAGAAAAAGAATATAATGATATTTTATTAGATATAAATAATTTGTGGCATTCATATATTAAAGAAAAAAAAGATTTTATTTTTGCTTTTAATGTTATAATATTTTTTTATAAAGATGTTATAAATTATTTAAATTTTAATAAAATAGAAATATTTGATGAATATCAAATGATAATTAAAAAAATCGCAGCCAATAATGACAATACGACACTTTCGCGAAAATTGAATAAAGTGATATCTTTAAAAGAAACAATAACGAGTAATGTTAATTTAAATTTATTGTTAGATAAATTAGTAATAAGTTTAGGTGGTGTATAAATATGATTGATGTAGTAGGAGTAACATTTAAAGATAATGGAAAAATATATTATTTTTTACCAAATAATTTAAATTTAGGAGTTGGTACTACTGTTGTTGTAGAAACTGAACGAGGATTACAGTTTGGTAAAGTTGTTTTGGTAGAAAAGAAAATAAAAGAAGAAAATATTTCAATTCCTTTAAAAAGAGTGTTACGTAAAACAATGAAACAAGATTATTTAGATTATAAAAAGAATGTAGCAGATGCTAAGGAAGCGTTAATAACTTGTAAAAAACTAATTAAAAAGCATGGATTAGATATGAATTTAATTGATGCTAATTTTACTCTTGATCGTCAGCAATTATTATTTCGTTTTTCGGCTGATGAACGAATTGATTTTCGTAAATTAGTAAAGGATTTAGCAGCTATTTATAGAACCAGAATTGAATTAAGACAAATTGGTGTTCGTGATAAAGCAGGAGAAGTTGGTGGGTTAGGACCTTGCGGGCGCCCTTTATGCTGCTCACAGTTTTTATACAATTTTGATATAGTTTCAATAAATATGGCTAAAAATCAAAATATTGCACTTAATCCTAGTAAAATTAATGGATTATGCGGCAGGTTATTATGTTGTCTAACATATGAAAATGAGGAATATATAAAAAGCAAAAAAGGTTTACCAAATGTTGGTGATAAAATCAAATTAAAAGAAGGCAAAGGCGAAGTTATAGCGGTTGATATATTAAAAAGAGAATATAAGGTTGATATATCTAATTACGGTGTCGTTAATGTAAAGTTAGATTAAATATAATAATTAGAATAGGAATGGTAAATAATGCAACAAAAAAGTTATAATAATGAGCCTACTTTATTTTTAGTACCCACTCCTATTGGAAATTTAGAGGATATTACAATTCGGGCGCTAAATGTTTTAAAAAAAGTAAAAGTAATATTTGCAGAAGATACAAGGGAAACAAAAAAATTATTAATTAATTATAATATTAAAAAGAAATTAATTTCAGCTTACGACTATAATGAAAAAATTGTTAAATATAAAATGGTTAATTATCTTAGAGAGGGTTATTCGATTGCATTAGTTTCTGATCGAGGCGCTCCTTTAATTTGCGATCCCGGCTATGAATGTGTTTTATATGTGATAAAAAATGGTTATAATGTTGTTTCTTTACCTGCTGGAACTGCTTTTGTTCCTGCGTTATTAATGTCTGGAATTGAGCCATATCCTTTCGTTTTTTGGGGGTTTTTAAGTCATAGTAAAACCAAAAAACGCAAAGAATTAACTGCCATAGCAAATTTAAATTTTACTATTATTTTTTATGAATCGCCTCATCGTTTAAGTGATACTCTTAATGAAGTTTATAATATAATGGGTAATCGATATATTAGTATTGCGCGTGAAATTTCTAAAAAATATGAGGAAATTTATCGCGGTAAAATAAAAGAAATAATTAATGAATTAGAAATAATAAAAGGAGAAATTGTTATAATAATTGAAGGAAATAAAAATTCAATTAAATGTTTTGATTTATCGCCAATTGAACAAATAAATGTTTATATAAAAAAGGGGATATTAGTAAATAAAGCCATAAAAATGGTTGCTAAAGAAAGAAATTTAAATAAAAATGAACTTTATAAGCAATATCATATAAGGAAGTGATGAGATGAAACTAATTGTTGGTTTGGGAAATGTAGGGAAGAAATATCAAAATACTAAGCATAATATTGGGTTTATGGTTTTAGACCGAGTAACTGAAAAATTAGGATTAGAATTTAATCAAAAAAAATTTGGTGGTTTGTATGTAGAAACAGTGATAGAAGGAGAAAAGATTATATTTTTAAAACCACAAAATTATATAAATTTATCAGGTGAAGTTTTAAAAAAATATATCGATTATTTTAAAGTGAAAACATCTGATATTTTAGTCATTAATGATGATATAGATTTACCTATTGGTAAGTATAAATTAAAGATACGTGGTGGCACAGCGGGTCATAATGGATTAAAAAGTATTGAAGAAAATTTAGGGACAAAAAATTATAAGAGACTTCGAATAGGAATATCTAAAAATTCAAAAATAGATACCAAAAAATATGTTTTAAGTTCTTTTTCAGTTAATGAAAAAAAAATAATTGATGAAGTTCTTACGGCTGCTGTTTATATTGTTTTAGATTATTTAGAGTTGGATTTTTTAATTCTTATGAATAAATATAATAAAAAAACTTAAATTCACTATGCAGAGGATGAGTATCATGAAATTTATTGAAAATATTTTTAGTGAATATAAGGGCGGGAAATTAGGTTTATCAGGATTAACTGATGAACTTTTATGTGTTTATTTAAACAAAATATACACAAATAATAAGCAAGATATTGTTATTGTTACTAGCACTTTGTTTGAAGCGAACAAAATATATCAAATTTTGATTAAGTTTACAAATAATGTTTTATTTTTTCCGATGGATGATTTTTTAACCAGTGAGGCTTTGGCTATTAGTCCTAATTTAAAAATTAATCGTTTAGAGACTATTGCTGATATTATTAAAAATAAGCACCCAAATATTATTGTAACTCATTTAATGGGTTTTTTAAGGTATTTACCTTCAAAAGATTTGTTTCATAGAAGAATAATAAAAATAAAAGAAGGAGAAGAAATAAAAAAAGAAAATCTAGTTCGGAGTTTATATGAATTGGGTTATAATCGAGAAACAATTGTTACTCAAATAGGAGATTTTGGTGAACGCGGTTTTGTTGTGGATATTTTTCCAATTACAGAAGAAAATCCAGTTAGAATTGAATTTTGGGGTGATGCTATTGAATCTATTAAGTATTTTGATTTAAACACTCAAAGATCAATCAATAAAATTAAAGAAATAAACATATACCCTTTTTCTGAGTTTTTAATTCCTAAATCGGCAGAGAGTATAATTAAAAAGCAAAAATATTTATCAATATATAGTGATGAAATTGTTAATATTAGTAATTATTTGAATAAACCAATAGTTGTTTATAAAGATTATCAACAAATTATAAATGCTAATTTACAATTGCGTGAAGAAATATTAAATTATAAGCAAAATAATAAAGAAGAATTAGAAACAAATTATATGTTTGAATTAGAAAAATTAAATTATACTAATGAAATATATATAAATGTAGAAAAAAGAAATGCCCCTAAGATAGCGATTGATTCATTCGAATTGTATAATTCGAAACCCATTATAATTTATCAACAATCTATTAATATCAAACAACAATTAAATAAAATGTTAACACAAGGAAAAACAATAATAATATATGTGACAACAGATGCACAAATTAATAATTTAGAAAATGTTTTAGGAAGAAATTTTGTTATAACTAATGAAAATAATATTAATAAAAAATGTATCAATATAATAAAGCGAGATATCATGGCGTGCTATATGATTGAAAATTATATAGTGTTGTCGTATGCTAATCTTTTTAATGATGCAACTAATAATGTAATTTATCATAGCAAATATAAATACGGAAATAAAATTAAAAACATTAACAAGCTAAAAATTGGTGATTATGTTGTTCATAATATTAATGGTATTGGAGTTTATGCAGGCATTGCTACTTTAAATAAGAAAGGCATTAAGAAAGATTACTTACAAATTAAATATCGAAATAATGACAAACTATATATCCCGGTCGAAAAAATAGACTTAATATATAAATATTCTTCTCAAGATGGAGTTAAACCACGAATTGATAAACTAGGTGGTACCGATTGGCAAAAAACCAAAGCACGTGTAAGAGGGAAGTTAATTGATATGGCTAAAGAATTGCTTTTAACTTCTGCCTTACGGAAAATGACTAAAGGTTTTGCTTATGCTCCTGATGATGAAAACCAAGTTATTTTTGAAAGTGAATTTATTTTTAATGAAACTGAAGACCAAAAAAAAGCAATCGAGGAAATTAAAAACGATATGGAAAGTAACGAAACTATGGATCGATTATTATGTGGGGATGTTGGATTTGGTAAAACAGAAGTTGCCTTTAGGACGGCATTTAAGGCGATAAATAATAATAAACAAGTTGCCTATTTGTGCCCAACCACTATTCTTTCCCATCAACATTATATAAATGCAATTGAAAGATTTAAAAACTTTCCTATTAAAATTGAATTATTGAATCGATTTGTGTCGTCAAATAAGACGAAAGAAATAATTAATGAACTAAAAAAAGGGACAATTGATTTGATAATTGGGACACACCGTTTATTAAGCAAAGATATTTCGTTTAAAGATCTAGGATTATTAATTATTGATGAAGAACAAAGATTTGGCGTTATTCACAAAGAGAAAATAAAAAAATATAAAACGGGAATTGATGTTTTAACTCTATCGGCAACACCAATTCCACGTACTTTACAATTATCGATGGCGGGGATTAAAGGATTATCAGTAATTGAAACACCACCTGCTAATCGTTTCCCTGTTCAAACTTATGTTTTGGAATATAACGAATATCTTATTAAAGATGCAATATATAAGGAATTATCACGAAAAGGTCAAATATTTTTTCTTTATAATCGTGTAGCAAATATTCTTGAAAGGGTAAATCTTTTAAAAAGAATTGTTCCCGAGGCACAAATAACATATATTCATGGTAAAATGGCAAAGCAACAAATCGAAGCAGAGATGATTAAATTTATTAATGGAGAGTATGATATTTTAGTATGTACTACCATTATTGAAACCGGAATTGATATTCCTAATGTTAATACTTTAATTGTTATCGATGCCGACCGCTTTGGTTTAAGCCAATTGTATCAAATAAGAGGAAGAGTAGGTCGAAGTAATAAAATTGCTTATGCTTATTTAATGTATCAGAAAAATAAAGTTTTAAGCGAAATTGCGCTTAAAAGACTTAACACTATTAAAGATTTTACGGAATTAGGAAGTGGTTTTGATATTGCTGTTCGTGATTTATCGATTAGAGGAGCGGGCAACATTCTTGGTAGTGAACAAGCTGGGTTTATTGATGCGATCGGAATTGAATTATATATGAAAATGCTTAATGAAGAAATTGAATATTTAAAAGGAAACAATATAAAACCAATAGAATTAGAAAGAGAAGAAAAGCCAGTTTTAAATATAGCTACTTATATTAGTGATGAATATGTTAATGATCCAGATTTAAAAATAGAATTACATCGGAAAATAAATGAAATCGATAGTTATGAAAAATTAATAGAAGTGAAAAATGAGATTGAGGATCGTTTTGGTAAAGTAACTGAAGATATAATTATTTATATGTATCAAGAATGGTTTGAGAAAATTATTCCGACTATTGGTATTGAAAAAGTTAATCAAACAAAAGAAAAAATAGAATTAATTTGGAGTAAGAAAGCAACTCAAAAATTAGAAATAAACAAAATAATGACAGCAGGTTCAAGTTTTTCCAATAATTTTAAATTTCAATATAAAAACAATAAATTTAAAGCAACATTATTGATTACCAATTTAGAAAAACATTGGTTATATATATTATTAGAATTTTTAAAAAAAGTGTCGAATTTTTAACGGAAATGTATATTTTATTGTTACTTTCACATAATATAAAAGACAAAGAAAGTGAGGTAACATGATGAAATCAACTGGTGTTTTAAGAAGAATAGATGATTTAGGTCGTATTGTTCTTCCAAAGGAAATTAGGAAAAATTTAAGAATTCGAGACGGAGAACATTTAGAAATTTTTATTGATGGTGATAATATTATATTAAAAAAACACTCACTTATTGATAAAATAAGTGATATTGCTGTTTTATGTATAAAAGCAGTTGAAGATGTGATAAATGCTGAAATTATTATTACAGATAGAGATAAAGTAATTGCTGCTTCCCCTGAATTAAGAGAAAAATATTTAGAAAAAGAAATTACTAATGATATAAGCAATATAATGATGCAAAGAGAACCAAAAGTAATATTTGAAGAAAATAAAATAAATATCATAAATAATAATAAAGAAAAAGGGTTGCATTATTTTTTTCCAATTATGAATACTGGTGATGTAATAGGAATGATAATTATGAAAAGTAAACATAACGAAATAACTGATTATGATAAAAAGATGATTAGTTTTATGGGGAGAATAATAAGTAATTATATTGAATAATAATTATAAAAATTCTTGAATTATAGTTGTAATGGAATTATAAATGTGATATAATATTTTTAATATTTAAAGCGATGAACGAATGAGTAAATAAGTATTATGTTAAAAGAGAACTCTGTTAGGTGGAAAGAGAAGCAGTACTTATTGAAGATGACCCGGGAGTTGTTTAGTTAATTAAACCGTTGGCTGCGTTAAAGAAATAAGATTATAATTATCATTATAAATTAAGGTGGTACCGCGATAAAACGCCCTTATGCAGGGCGTTTTTTTTAAGGAGGTAATATTATTAGTAAAAGAGGCTTTTCTAAAATTAGTTTCAAACAATATCAAAAAGATTTTGCTAATATTGATATAACTGAAGAACATTACAATGATTTAATTATTCCTAGTCGGGCAACAAAAAAAGCTGCTGGTTATGATTTTTATGCCCCAATGTCATTTAATTTAAAGCCAGGTGAAATCATAAAAATACCAACAGGTATAAGGGCATACATGCAAGATGATGAATTTTTAGCAATTATTTTACGAAGTAGCATAGGTTTTAAATATAATGTTAGATTATGTAATCAAATGGGTATAATTGATGCTGATTATTATAATAATGATAAAAATGAAGGCCATATTTTTGTTGCTTTACAAAATGAAGGTTCTGAGGTTTGGAAGGTAAAAAAAAGGGAACGTTTTGCGCAAGGTATTTTTTTAAAATATTTTATAACTGATGACGAAAAAGATAATTTAATGGAACGTAAAGGTGGCATAGGTAGTACAGGAAAAGGAGGAGTTAATTGATGAAAGAGAAGTTTTATATAACAACAGCAATTGCTTATACTTCTGAAAAACCACATATTGGTAATACTTATGAAATTATATTAGCTGATGCGATTGCTCGCTATAAAAGATTAAGGGGTTATGATGTATATTTTCAAACAGGTACTGATGAACATGGACAAAAAATTCAACAAAAAGCAATTAATTTAAATCGTAAGCCACAGGAACATGTAGATGAAATAGCAGATGTAGTTAAAAGCATATGGGATGTAATGGACATTAGTTATGATGCTTTTATTAGAACAAGTGATCCAATACATAAAGAAAAAGTATCGCAAATTTTCAATAAATTATATGAACAAGGCGATATTTATAAAGGCAAATATGAGGGGTTATATTGTACTCCTTGCGAATTATTTCTAACTGAAACACAATTAGTTGATAATAAATGTCCTGATTGTGGACGAGAAGTACAAGCTGCTAGTGAAGAAGCATATTTTTTTAAATTAAATAAATATGCTGATCGATTAATTAAGTATATTGAGGAACATCCTGATTTCATTCAACCAGAATTAAGAAAAACGGAAATGATTAATAATTTCTTAAAACCAGGATTGCAAGATTTATGCGTAACCCGCTCTACATTTGATTGGGGAATTCCTGTATCTTTTGATAAAAAACATATTATTTATGTTTGGATTGATGCTTTAAGTAATTATATTACTTTTTTAGGATATAATGTAAACCAAAAACATGACGATAAATATAAAAAATATTGGCCAGCTGATGTTCATTTAATTGGTAAAGATATATTAAGATTTCATACTATTTATTGGCCAATTTTATTAATGGCGTTAGGAGAACCATTACCAAAGAAAGTATTTGGGCATCCTTGGTTATTAGTTGATGGTGGTAAAATGAGTAAATCAAAAGGAAATACATTATATGCTGATGACTTAGCGTCACTATTTGGTGTGGATGCTATTAGATATTATGTTTTAGCGGAAACTCCCTTTGCTACAGATGGAATTATTACATATGATTTAATAATTGAACGTATAAACTCTGATTTAGCCAATTCTTTAGGTAATTTAGTTCATCGTACGATAAGTATGTGTTATAAGTATTTTAACGGGGAAGTTAAAGAACCAAAAGATAAGACCGAATTAGATGAAAATCTAATATCATTAGCATTAAATATACCAATAGCTGTTGCTGAAGCAATGGATGATTTATATGTTAATAAAGCAATAAATCATATATTTGAATTAATAAGACGTTGTAATAAATATATTGAGGAAAGTACTCCATGGGAATTAGCAAAAAATAATGAATATGAACGTTTAGGAACAATTATTTATAATTTATTAGAAAGTATTCGTTTTATTGCCGTATTATTACAACCATTTATGCCAAAAACTACTTCAAAGATATTAAATCAACTAAATACTCAAATTCATACATGGGATTCATTAAAAGAATTTAATGGTTTAAAAGTTGGAACTATTGTACAACAAGGGGAACCGCTTTATATGCGAATTAATAAAGAAGAAAAAATATCAGAAATTGAAAAAAAATAAATATGTCAAATTTATTGTAAACGACAAAAGAAGTCAAAAATAATTATAGTATTATTTTTGATAACGTGATAATATTAAAATAAATTAATAAACAATAGGAAGGGATTTATTCCATGAAACGCAACCAAAAAAAATCAAAGCAGTACATAATTTTAGTATTTATTGCAGTGATTACATATTTGGTAGTATGTTTATTTAGTTCCTTTAGATATGTAGATTTAGGGTATTTAGTAGTTATTGTAGTTACATTTATTCGTTTTTTAAGAATAAAAGATTTTGGATAAACTATGTCATATAGTTGATATAGTTTTTCATTTTTGAATTAATGTTGGGGAGGCAAAAAATGATTGATGCACATTGCCATTTAGAAAAAAACGAATATAATAATTTTTCATCCTTAATCGATGATATTTTCAAAGAAGATATTGAACTAATTATTACTAACGGATGCGATTTACCATCTAATGAAGAGGCAATAGAATTATCAAATAAGTATCAAAATATATATGCGGCAATTGGTTTTCATCCTGCTTTTGCAGATAAAATTAGTGATCATGATTATTGCCTTTTAGAAGAACAAATAAAAAACAAGAAAGTAATTGCTATTGGTGAGATAGGACTTGATTATTATTATAATTGTAATAAAGATATTCAAAAAAGAGTATTTGAAAAACAGCTTATGATAGCGCAAAAATATAATATACCAGTTATTGTTCATAATCGTGAAGCAACTTCAGATATTTATAGCTTAATAAAAAAATATAACGTTCGAGGAATTATACATTGTTTTAACGAAAATAAAGTTTGGGCTCAAAAATTTATTGATTTAGGTTTTTTGTTAGGAGTTAATGGCATTATTACTTTTAAAAATGCGGAGACATTGAGAAAAGTAATAAAAGATATATCGCTTGAATATATTGCATTAGAAACAGATGCACCATTTTTAACACCTGCACCATTTCGTGGTCAAAAAAACAGTCCTTTATATTTAAAATATATTTGCCAAAAACTAGCCGAAATAAAAGAAAATACATATTATGAAGTAGCAAAACAGACTACAGCGAATGTTAAGCGTTTATTTGACTTATAAAGGATATTATGATATAATTAAGATAGTTATATGGAGTGAAAAAAATGCGAAAAAAAATAGTCTTTTTTAATTTAATTAGTATTATATCGATATTATGTGTATTAGCGGTATTTTTTTATATAATTCAATTTAAAAACAACGATGATAAAAGGATTATAACCTCATTACCCAAATATATCGCTTTTACTTCGCAAGAAATAGAAGTAATAGATGTTATTAATGGGGAGATGACTGGTTATGCCCCAAATTGTAAAGGTTGTAAGGGCACGGTTGGTTGTCCTCCTTATCCTAATGTTACAAATGGGAATATTTACTATAATGATAAAGAATTTGGTAAAATACGAATTGTCGCAGCTGATGAAAGCATTAAATGCGGAACAATCGTTCGTATTACTGCGAATAAATTATATGATGAGCCATTTTTAGCAATTGTTTTAGATCGCGGTTTTAAAATAAAAGGTAATATATTTGATCTTTTATTTGAAGAAAATGTGGATATAAACACACTTGTTGGTCGTCAGCATAATGTTCAATTCGAAATTCTTCGCCGTGGTTGGCAATAATAACATATAGATAAATAATGATAATGTTTGTAAAATTTAAGTAAAAACAATATTAGGTAAGGTTTAACTAATATTGTTTTTATAAACGGGTGGTGGTAATACGAACGAAATTAAAAAAATGTTAAATTCTAAGCAGTTTTGCTTTAAAAAAAAGTTAGGTCAAAATTTTTTGCTTGATGAAAAATTTTTAATTAAAATGGTTTCATTGATGAAAATAGAACCTAATACCTTGATAATTGAAATTGGAGTTGGAACCGGGTTGTTAACTTCTTTATTAGCAAAAAAAGCAAATCATGTATGTGGATATGAAATTGATAAAAGATTAGAACCAATAATAATTAATAATTTAAAAAATGATAAGAATGTTAAAATTATTTATGATGATTTTTTAAGCCGTGATTTACAAGAAGATATTAAAAATGAAGTAAAAAGAAATGTATATGTTGTTGGAAATCTTCCCTATTACATAACAACGCCTATTATTATGAAAATTATTAATAGTAAGATTAATCCCAGAAAAATAATTATTATGGTTCAAAAAGAGGTTGGGGAACGCATTTTAGCTAAAACGGGTACAAAAGAATATAATTCCCTAACAGTATTTTTAAATTATTATTATGATATCAAAAAAATAATAACAATAGGGAGAGAGATGTTTATACCAAAACCTAATATTGATAGTGTTTTATTAGAATTTACACAAAAAGAAAAAAAATATAATGTTTTGGATGAAAAATTATTTTTAAAATTAGTTCGTGATAGTTTTCAATATAAACGAAAAACATTGAAAAATAATTTAAAAGATTATAATTTAGAAATTATTGCTAAGGTTCTTAATAAATATAATAATGATTTATCTATAAGGGCTGAAAAATTAACGATTGAACAATTTGTTATAATTGCTAATGAATTAAAAAAAGATGAAATGAAATAATATAAAAATATCACATATACTTATATAGGTGATAATATGGAGTTTGAGGTTGGTGATTTAGTTACTCGTATCTCTTATGGTCATGATGTTGTATTTAAAATCACCGCAATCGAAGACAATAATATAAAATTAAAAGGTATTAGTGTACGTTTATATGCTGATAGCAATGCTGATGATTTGGTTTTTTGTTCAAAAGAAATTGAGGAAATTACTAAAGACGACGATTCTTTTAAAGATAGTGTACGTGATTTAATAAATTTAGATCGTAGTCAATATTTTTATTTGCCTGGTAGAATATTACATATCGATGGTGATGAAGATTATTTAGAAAAATGTTTGAAATTTTATCGTGAAGCCAATGTTTTAGTATATGGAATTCATGAAGATGAAGAAGAAATGTCTATTAATATAAAAAAATATTTAACTGATATAAATCCAGATATTTTGGTTATTACTGGTCATGATGCTTATTATAAAAAAAACGGTAAAAAGGATGATATTAAATCATATAAAAACACTGATAAATTTATAAAAACAGTAATTGAAGCTCGCAAATACGAGAAAGCCTATGATAAATTAATAATAATTGCTGGTGCTTGTCAATCTAATTATGAAGCATTATTAAAATCAGGTGCAAATTTTGCATCAAGCCCGAAAAGAGTTAATATTCATGCTTTAGATCCTGCTATTATTGCACTTACTCTAAGTTTAACAGATAAAAGTAAAGATATTGATTTAATTGATGTTTTAAAAAAAACTAAATATGGTGAAAGTGGCATAGGAGGAATTATTACTAAAGGAACAATGTATGTTGGATACCCACGATAAAAAGGAAGGGGAATAGGTATGATTGAAGAAATTAAACAAGATATGAAAAAACATGTAGGTGAGGAAGTAAAAGTTATTTATAATGGTGGCCGTAATAAAATTGAAGAATATGATGCGGTAATAACTGAAATTTATAAATTTATTTTTGTGGTAAAATTAAATAATGATATTAATGAATTAAAATCATTCACTTATTCTGATGTTTTAACAAAGACAGTAGAAATATATTATAAATAGAACGGATATTCTTGCAATTTTTTCCAAAATGGTGTAATATTATAGTCGAATAATGTTATTTGGTGGAAGGAGAGAGAGCATGGAGATCACATCAGTTAATGTGCGCCGAATTGATAAAGAAAATTCACGTATGAAAGGGATAGCTTCAGTATTATTAGATGATTGTTTTGCCATTCATGATATTAGAATTATTGAAGGCGATAATGGTATGTTTATTGCTATGCCTAGTCGTAAAACTGCTACTGGCGGCTATCGTGATATAGCTCATCCAACTAATTCAGAAATACGACAAATGTTTGAAAATGAAATTTTAGCAGAATTTGAAAAAGTGGAACAATAAAAAATATTTTGAATAATTATTAATCTTAGTCATATATATTTTAACAAAGGAGAAGATAATATGGACAAGGTTAATAATGCTTTAGTACATGATATTTCAATTAACGAACGAAAAAATATTATTATATCTGGCTTAAAAAAAATTGAGAGTTTTGATAGCGAAGAATTTTTAATAGAAACTGTAATGGGTTTTATAATGATAAAAGGAGAAGAATTAGAAATAATTAAATTAGATACATATCAAGGCAATGTAACAATAAAAGGGAAATTAAACACTTTAAATTACATTGACGAGTTAAATCAAAAAGAAAAAGAAACGGGAGTTATAAACCGGTTATTTAAATGATTGATTTAACAATTCAAATTAAATCGTTAATATTCTCTTTTTTTTATGGTATTTTATTTTCTTTGCTATTAAATATTAATTATAGTATTATTCATCATAAATTTTTGATTTATAGAGTTATAGTCAACATATTATTTGTATTTGATAATGTTTTATTATATTTTATTATTTTGCGTGTCATTAATAATGGAATTGTACATTACTATTTTATAATTATGATCTTTTTAGGATTTATAATTAGCGATGTCAAATGGAAAAAAATACGATTGAAATTAATAATTAACAATGATATAATTGGTAATACTAGGAGTGATATCGTGAGTAAAAAAATTACTAAAAAAGATAAACGAAGAATAAGTTTAATTTTTGGTTTTATGATTTTAGTAATGGCTATCATTATTTTTAATATAAGTAAAATTTGGTTAAAAATTTTGGAAAAAAACAAAGAATATCATTTTTTAGAAAATGAACTTGTTCGGCTTAATAAAGAAGAAAAAAATTTAAAAAACGAATTGGTTAAATTGCAAAATCCAGATTATGTTGCTCGATATGCACGGGAAAAATACTTATATTCAAGAGATGGTGAAATTACAATTAAAATTCCTTAAGCACAGTTGTGCTTTTTTATTTATTAATTGAAATGGGTGTGAGTAATATGTATGTTTGTGGAAAAAGGGTTTGCTTTGAAATAATAAATAATAATAAAAAAATAAACAAAGCATATCTTTCATTTGGTTTTGATGACAAAAATATTATTTCTTATTTACAAAAAAATAAAATTAACACAAAGTATTTATCAATAAGTCAATTAAATAAAATTGCAAAAGAAAAACATCAAGGTATAATTTTAGATATTCCGGAATATCAATATTTTTCTTTTGAACAATTATTAAAAGAAATTGCTAACATTAATAATCCTTTTTTGATTATTCTTGATCATTTAGAAGATCCTCATAATTTAGGTGCAATAATTAGGACTTGTGAAGCGGCAGCAGTTGATGGAATTATTATTCCAAAGGATCGAAGTGTTAAAATTAATGAAACAGTAATGAAAGTAAGCGTTGGGGCATTTAATAATGTTCGTATTTGTCAAGTGTCAAATATAAATGAAATAATAAGAAAATTAAAAACAAATGGTTTTTGGGTAGTTGGCAGTGGTTTTGATAATAGTATTTCATATAACAAAAATGAATATAACTATCCATTGGTTTTAATTCTTGGCAATGAGGGGAAAGGCATTAATAAGTTGACAAAAGAATTATGTGATTATACAGTAAATATTCCTATGTATGGGAAAATTAACAGTTTAAATGTATCAGTAGCAGCGGGAATATTGATATATAAAATAGTTGAAAAAAGAGGAGGGTAAAGATGGTTGATTACAAAGAATATAATGATTATGAACTTCTATATCTTATTGCTGAACAAAATGAGGTGGCTTGTGAGATTTTATATAATAAATATAAACATGTAGTACAATTAAAAGCAAAAAAGCATTTACCATATGCAAATAGCATCGGATTAGATTATAGTGATTTAGTACAAGAAGGAATGATTGGCTTAAAGGAAGCAATTAGAGATTTTAAACCCGATAAAAATGTAAAATTTTCCACTTTTGCTAATTTATGTATTGAACGGCAAATAAGTGCTAGTATTCTTAGCGCTAATAGGCAAAAGCATCGTATTTTAAATGAATCTTTATCTTTAGAAGAGCAATTTTACAATACTAATAAAACATTAAAAGAAATAATTGTGGATAAAAAAGAAACTAATCCTAGTGAGTATTTAATAGGGTTAGAAACTGAACAGGAAACATATAATAAAATATGTAATCTTTTAACTCCTTTTGAAAAAAAAGTATTTTTATTAAAACAAAATGATTATAGTTATAAAGAAATTGCTAATAAACTAGGGAGGAGTTATAAATCCATAGATAGTGCAATTCAAAGAATAAAAACAAAATTAAAGAAAAACCTCAATATATAATTGACATTTAATTACTAGTGTGGTATCTTTTAGATATAACACGTTTCGTGTTTTTATTTTGAAGTTATAATTCGAAATATCACTTTAATAAAAGGTATAGGTGAAACATGAAAAAACTTTTGAAATTTATTAACGGCGTTAAAAAAGAATTAAGTAGAGTTAGGTGGCCAAACCGTAAATATATGATCAAATATTCTTCGGCCGTATTATTATTAAGTGTTTTTTTTGCGAGTTTTTTTTACTTAATTGATTTCCTTGCCGCTTTATTAAAAACATTGCTGAGGTAAATTATGAACAAAAAAAAATGGTATGTTGTAAATACTTATTCAGGACATGAAAACAAAGTAAAAGAAAAATTAGATATGCGAATTAATTCAATGGATATGCAAGAAAATATTTTTCGAGTGGTAGTTCCTGAACAAAAAGAAATTGAAATTAAAGATGGCGTTAAAAAGGAAAAATTAAAGAAAATGTTTCCTGGCTATGTATTAGTTGAAATGATTATGTCAGATGATGCGTGGTATATTGTACGAAATACACCAGGTGTTACTGGTTTTATTGGTTCAAGTGGAAAAGGGGCAAAACCTATACCTTTGTCTTCACAAGAAATTGATCGAATTTTAGGTCAAATGGGAATGAGTCGAATTGAACTTGGAAATGAATTATCAGTCGGTGACAAAGTAAAAATTATAGCCGGACCATTTAATTCGATGTTAGGAAAAATTCAAGATATTGATCTTGAACATCAAAAAGTTAAAGTATTAATTGATTTATTTGGACAAGAAACAGCAGTTGATGTTGATTTAGTAGAAATTGAAAAAATATAATATATGAAGAGTACTATCACTAAAGGAGGATAATTTTATGGCTAAAAAAGTTGTTAAAAAAGTAAAATTACAAATTCCGGCAGGTAAAGCAACACCTGCACCGCCAGTTGGCACTATTTTAGGACCTGTTGGGATAAATTTAAGCGATTTTTGTTCGCAATTTAATGAAGAATCAAGAGATAAGATGGGCGATATATCACCAGTAGAAATTTCTATTTATGAAGATCGTACTTTTTCTTTTGTAATTAAAACTCCGCCAGCAGCTTTTCTTTTAAAAAAAGCGGCAGGTATTACAAAAGCTTCAACTAAGGGTAAAAATGAAATATGTGGCACTATTTCACGTGCTAAACTAAGAGAAATTGCTGAATTAAAAATGATAGATTTAAATGCATATAATGTTGAAGCGGCAGAAAAAATTATTCAAGGTACTGCTCAAAATATGGGCATTAAAATTGAAGATTAATCGATAAAAAGGTGGGAGGTATAAAACCGTATTACCACAAAGGAGGAATAAAATGAAAAAAAGAGGTAAAAAATATTTAGAAAAGGCAAAATTGATTGAAGTTAACAAGTTATACTCAAAAGAAGAGGCAATTAAATTAGTAAAAAAAACTAATGTCTGTAATTTTGATGCTAGTGTTGAATTAGCTGTAAAATTAAATGTTGATTCAAAAAAAGCTGAACAGCAATTGAGAGGAGTAATAGTATTACCGCATGGAACTGGTCAAACAAAAAAAGTATTAGTTATTGCAAAAGGTGAACAAGCAGAAAAAGCAAAGGAAGCAGGTGCTGATTTTGTAGGGGATGATGATATCATTGCAAAAATCCAAAAAGAAAAGTGGTTTGATTTTGATATTATTGTAGCAACACCGGAGATGATGCCGGCCTTAAGCAAAATTGGTAAAATTTTAGGACCGAAAGGTTTAATGCCAAATCCTAAGACGGGTACTGTAACTACGGATGTTAATAAAGCGGTAACAGAAATTAAAAAAGGAAGAATTGAATATCGAACTGATAGTTATGGTATAATTCATGTTAATATTGGGAAACATTCATTTACAGAAAAAAAACTTTTAGAGAATTTAGTTTATTTTATGGAAAATATAAATAAATTAAAGCCGATTAGTATTAAAGGTATATATATAAAAAGTATTGTTATTTCTAGTACAATGGGTCCGGGTATTAAAATTGATCAAAATACCTTTGACAAATAATTCAAAAGCGAGTATAATAATTAATATTATTTAATTAAAGCCGTAGACTGTAGGAGCGAAAGCTTAAAAACAATCCTACTGAGGTTAAAATAAAATGTAACCTTCATATGTCTATGCATGAAGGTTTTATTTTTAGCAAGGAGAATAATAATGGCAAGCAAAAAAGTTATAGAGCAAAAGAAAAAAGTCGTATCTGAAATTATTGATCGTATAAAAAATTCATCTACAGTTATATTTTTTAATTACCATGGATTATCAGTTACGGAAATTACTGAATTAAGAAACAAATTAAATCGAATTGGTTCTGATATTAAAGTATATAAAAATACTTTAACTAAACGTGCGCTTTCTGATTTAAAGATTGATTTGGGTAACGATTTAAATGGACCTAATGCTATTGCTTTTTCTAATGAAATTGTGGAACCAATTAAAATATTAACTGATTATGCTAAGGGACATGAAACTTTACAAATTAAAAAAGGAATTATTGATGGTGAAATATCAGAACGCGAAGTTTTAGAAAAATTAGCAACTATTCCATCACGCGAAGGTTTGTTAACAATGTTAGCTGGTGGTATGATGGGAATTGTAAAAGATTTATCAATATGTTTACATTTATATAGTGAACAAAAATCAGAGTAATTGAGAAAGGTGAGGAGGTTATATAATGGCAAAAATCAAAAAAGACGAATTTATTAATTCATTAAAAGAAATGACACTGTTAGAAATTAAAGAATTAGTTGATGCAATGAAAGAGGAACTTGGTGTTGATCCAAGTGCGGTTGCAGTAGCGGCTGCACCAGTAGCAGCTGAATCTAATGACACTCCATCAACTGTAAATATTGTTTTAGCAAGTACTGGGCCTAATAAAGTTCAAGTAATTAAAGCGATAAGAGAAATTACAGGTTTAGGTTTAAAGGAAGCGAAAGACATAGTTGATGCTGGTGGTAATATTAAAGAAAATGTTAACATTGAAGAAGCTAACGAAATAAAAGCTAAATTAGAAGAAGCTGGCGCAAGTGTTGAAATTAAATAATTTAAAAGCCTATGCTATTTATAGTATGGGCTTTTACCAGTTTATATAGTACGTTTATTATATTTTTGAAAAAATAAATTAGGAGAGGAATATTTATTTTTGACATATATAATAATTTTTGTTTTTTAATAAAACTATTGACATCTATTGTTTTGTTTGCTAAAATTTAAAATTGGTATTATGTTTTCTTTTTAAAGAAATGTTCTTTGAATAATAATTGATTATGGGGTGAAAAGATGACTTATAAAGTCAAAAAGTTTGGCGATTATCGGGAAAGGATTGATTTTTCAAAAATCAACAATTCCCTAGGTTTAAAAGATTTATTAGAGGTGCAAAAAAAATCATATCAATGGTTTATAACAGAGGGGATAAAAGAAGTATTTAATGATTTTTTTCCGGTTGAAAGTTTTTCAGGGATGTTGTCATTGGATTTTGGTGATTATTTATTAGAAAAACCAAGACGAAGTGTTAAAGAATGTCGTGATCAAGAATCAACATATGCAGCACCACTTATTGTGCAAGCGAGATTGGAAAATAAAGAAACGGGCGAAGTAAAAGAACAAGAAATATTTTTAGGCGATATGCCATTAATGACTGATACGGGCTCATTCATTATAAATGGAGCAGAACGTGTAATTGTTTCACAATTAATTCGTTCACCAAGTGTTTATTATGATAAGCAAGTTGATAAAAATGGTCGTTTGCTTTATAGTGCACAAGTAATTCCATCTCGTGGTACATGGCTAGAATATGAAATTGATTCGCGAGATGTAATTTATGTTCGTATTGATCGAACTCGAAAAGTACCTATTACGACTTTATTAAGAGCGATTGGTTTATCAACAGATAAAGATATCATTGATTTATTTGGTGAAAATCAATATATTATTAATGCTATTGCTAAGGATACAACTAAAAATACTGATGAAGCTTTAATTGAAATATATGAAAAATTAAGGCCTGGTGAGCCGGCCACTTTAGAGAGTGCGAAAAACCGTTTAATTACGGGTTTTTTCGATGAATTCCGTTATGACTTAGCAAAAGTTGGTCGTTATAAATTTAATAAAAAATTAAATGTATGTGAACGTTTATTTGATAACATTATTGCGGAAAATATAAAAATAAATGGTAAAATTATTGTAAAAAAAGGAACACATATAACAAAAGAAGTATTAGGGAAAATTAAACCTTATTTTGCTAACGATTATGGCTTAAACAAGGTGTTAATTAATGAGGAATTAGATACTCATGATCAAGTTCAAATAATAAAAGTTTATTCCAAAGTTAATCCCGATGAAATTATTAATATTATAGGTAATTATCCAAAAGAAAGTATTAAGAGATTAACAATTTCTGATATTTATGCGTCAATTTCTTATTATTTAAATTTATTAGAGGGAATTGGTAATTTAGATGAAATTGATCACTTAGCAAATCGCCGTGTACGTCAAGTGGGTGAATTGTTACAAAATCAATTTCGAATTGGTGTTACTCGTACAGAAAGAGTAATAAGAGAAAGAATGACTACTATTGATGTGGAGGCAGCTACCCCTAAAGCTTTAATTAATATAAGACCAATTACGGCTATTATTAAAGAGTTTTTTGGCAGTAGTCAATTATCTCAATTTATGGATCAAGTTAATCCAATTTCGGAATTAAATAATAAAAGGCGGTTATCTGCTTTAGGTCCAGGCGGTTTATCACGTGATCGAGCTGGCATGGAAGTGCGTGACGTTAATACTTCTCATTATGGTCGTATTTGTCCGATCGAATCACCTGAAGGTCCAAATATTGGGCTTATTACTTCATTAGCATCTTATGCTAAAATTAATGAATATGGTTTTATTATGACACCTTATCGCCAGGTAAAAAATAATAAATTAATGAATGAAATTGATTATTTAACAGCGGATGAAGAAAATGATTATATTATTGCGCAAGCAACAACCAGAATAAATGAAAATAATGAAATTATAGAAGAGAATGTATCAGCACGTCATCGTGGTGATAATGTTTTTGTTTCAAAAGACAAAGTAAATTATATAGACGTTTCACCGCAGCAACTTATTTCAGTAACAACTTCTTTTATTCCATTTTTAGAACATGATGATGCAACTAGAGCTTTAATGGGCGCAAATATGCAACGACAAGCATTACCATTGATTAAAACTGAGGCGCCTATTGTAGGAACTGGTATTGAACATATTGCAGCCAGAGATAGTGGCGTTTTAATAACAGCTAAAGAGGATGGTACAGTTGAATACGTTGATGGGAAAAAAATAATCATTAAAACTAAAAATGGACGTGATATTTATGATTTAATGAATTTTGAGCGTTCTAATCATGCAACTTGTTATCACCAAGTACCATTAGTTAGAATTAATGATAAGATAAAAAAAGGAATGGTTATAGCAGACGGCCCAAGTACTGATAAAGGTGAAATTGCTTTAGGCCGAAATGTTACTGTTGCTTTTATGACATTTGATGGTTATAATTATGAAGATGCTATCATTATAAATGAAAGGTTAGTATTAGACGATGCTTATACTTCAATCAAAATTGAAAGTTATGATATTGAGTGTCGTGATACGAAATTAGGGCCAGAAGAAATTACTAGGGATATTCCGAATGTTTCTGATGAAGCACGAAAAAATTTAGATGCGGATGGAATTGTAAGAATAGGAACTGAAGTAAAAGAAGGAGATATTTTAGTAGGTAAAGTAACTCCTAAAGGGATGGTAGAACTTACTAGTGAAGAAAAACTGTTGCATGCTATTTTTGGTGAAAAAACACGGGAAGTACGTGATACTTCATTACGTGTATCACATGGCGCTGATGGAATAGTTCATAATGTAAAGGTATTTACAAAGAAAGAGAATGAAGATATTCCAGCGGGTGTTAGTAAAATAGTACGAGTTTATATTGCTCAGAAAAGAAAAATTTCGGTTGGTGACAAGATGTCAGGACGCCATGGCAATAAAGGTGTTGTTTCTTTAATTTTACCACAGGAAGATATGCCATATTTACCAGATGGAACACCAGTTGATATTTTACTTAATCCATTAGGAGTACCATCAAGAATGAATATTGGACAAATATTAGAATTACACTTAGGAATGGCTGCTAAAAAATTAGGTTTTTATATTGCTAGTCCGCCTTTTGATGGTGCTAAAATTAGTGAAATCGAAGCAATGATGAAAAAAGCCGGAATTGATAACGATGGAAAAACCATATTATATGATGGTCGTACTGGTGAATGTTTTGAAAATAAAGTTAGTGTTGGTATTATGTATATGATTAAATTAGCACATATGGTTGATGATAAATTACATGCTCGCTCAACAGGACCTTATTCATTAGTTACACAACAACCATTAGGTGGGAAAGCACAATTTGGTGGTCAAAGATTTGGTGAGATGGAAGTATGGGCGTTATATGCGTATGGTGCGGCTCATATTTTACAAGAAATTTTAACAGTAAAATCTGATGATGTTATTGGTCGGGTTAAAGTATATGAAGCTTTAGTAAAAGGTAATCCAATGAAACCGGGTGGCATTCCAGAATCATTTAGAGTATTAATTAAAGAATTTCAAGCTTTAGGTCTTGACATATCAATAATTGATGATGATGAACAAGAAGTTGAATTAAAACAATTAGAAGAAGAAGAGAATAAAAGTGCGGCACCCCTTTCAATTGAAGAAATTGAAAATACTGCTTATAAAAAAGATGCAGTAATTAACTTCGATTTAAATGAAACTAAAACAATTAATAATGATGAAATAGATAATGTAACAGAAAAAAATGGGGGTGAAGAATAATGATAGATGCTAATAAATTTTCTGGATTAAGAATCTCAATTGCTTCATCAGGAAAAATTCGTTCGTGGTCTAATGGGGAAGTAAAAAAACCAGAGACAATAAATTATCGTACTTTAAAACCAGAACGCGATGGGTTATTTTGTGAAAAAATATTTGGACCTACTAGAGATTATGAATGTAGTTGTGGTAAATACAAACGTATAAGATATAAAGGAATAGTATGTGATCGATGTGGTGTCGAAGTAACTAAATCTAAAGTTCGAAGAGAAAGAATGGGACATATTGAGTTAGCAACTCCTGTTTCACATATTTGGTTTTTTAAAGGGACCCCATCACGAATGGGTTTATTATTAGATATGTCGCCACGTGATTTAGAAGAAATTTTATATTTTGTTTCTTATGTAGTTATTAATCCAGGCGCTACTCCTTTAGAAAAAAAGCAAACTTTATCAGACAAAGAATATAATGTATACTTTGAAAAATATGGTAATACTTTCGAAGTAGGAATGGGCGCTGAAGCAATTAGAACTTTGTTAGCGGAAATTGATTTAGAAAAAGAAATTGCTGAAATAAATAAAGATTTAGAAGAAGTTCAAGGACAAAAAAGAATTAGACTTATAAAAAGATTAGATGTTTTAGATGCCTTTATTAAATCTGGAAACAAACCTGAATGGATTATTTTAGATGTATTGCCAGTTATACCGCCAGATTTAAGACCGATGATTCAATTAGATGGCGGACGTTTTGCTACTAGTGATTTAAATGATTTATATCGTCGTATTATTAATCGTAATAATCGTTTGAAAAAATTAATTGAATTAGGGGCACCTAATATTATTGTTCGTAATGAAAAAAGGATGCTGCAAGAAGCAGTGGATGCTTTATTCGACAATGGACGTCGTGGTCGTAATGTAACTGGAGCAAATAATCGCCCTTTAAAATCACTTAGTAATATGTTAAAAGGAAAACAAGGTCGTTTCCGACAAAATTTATTAGGAAAAAGAGTTGATTATTCCGGCCGTTCTGTTATTGTAGTTGGCCCAGATTTAAAAATGTATCAATGTGGGTTACCTAAAGAAATGGCGCTTGAATTATTTAAACCTCATATTATTCATGAATTGGTAGAAAAAGGAATAATTCATAATATTAAATCAGCTAAGAGGATGATTGAAAACCAAGATGAAAGAGTATGGGATATTGTTGAAGAAGTAATAAAAGAACATCCAGTTTTATTAAATCGGGCACCGACTTTACATCGTTTAGGTATTCAAGCCTTTGAACCAAAATTAATTAATGGTCGTGCTATTCGATTACATCCATTAGTTACAACTGCATTTAATGCAGATTTTGATGGCGATCAAATGGCAGTTCATATTCCATTATCGGAAGAAGCAAAAGCTGAAGCTCAAGTTTTAATGTTAGGCGCTAATAATATTTTAAACCCAAAAGATGGAAAACCTATTGTTACACCTACACAAGATATGATATTAGGTAATTATTATTTAACAATTGAAAAAAGTGATGCTTTAGGTGAAGGACGGATATTTAAAAATAATAACGAAGCATTAATGGCTTATGAAAGAAATGAAGTTCACCTTCATACAAGAATTGCTATTCCAGTTAATTCATTCAAATACAAAGTATTTAGTGAAAATCAAAAAGGCAGGTATCTAATCACTACAATTGGGAAATTAATTTTTAATGAAATTTTACCAGATTCATTTCCATATATTAACGAATATTCAATCGAAAACATTGAAAATATTACGCCGGATAAATTTTTCCTAGAAAAAGGTGCTAATATACCTGTTGAAATTAATAAAATGCCTTTAGTAGAACCTTTTTCTAAAAATGCCTTAGAAGCAATTATTGCGCAAGTATTTAAACGTCATAAAACTACTGAAACATCAATTATGTTAGATAAATTAAAAGATTTAGGATTTAAATATTCAACTAAAGCAGGTATTACTTTTGCTATTAGTGATATTGTAGTTAGTGAAGATAAAGCAATAATATTAGAAGAAAATGGGAAATTAGTTGAAACTATTAATAAACAATTTCAAAGAGGTTTAATTACAGAACAAGAGCGATATGATAAAATTATTTCAATTTGGAATGATGCAAAAGAAAAAATTCAAAAAGAATTATCAAGTTATTCTAAAAAATATAAGGATAATCCGATATTTATTATGATTAATTCACAAGCGCGTGGAAAAATTGGTCAGTTTACACAGTTAGCAGGGATGCGTGGATTAATGGCAAAACCAAATGGTGAATACTTGGAATATCCAGTAGTTTCATCATTTAAAGAAGGGTTATCGGTATCAGAATTCTTTTTATCAACTCATGGAGCACGTAAAGGAAATGCTGACACAGCATTAAAAACAGCTGATGCTGGATATCTTACTCGTCGTTTAGTTGATGTAGTACAAGATATTATTGTACGTGAAGAAGATTGTGGTACTATCGAGGGAGTAGTTGTTCGTGAAATTGTTGATGAAAAAGCCGGCACTACAACCATTTTAGAAACATTAAAGGATCGTATTGTCGGACGTTTTACTAATAAAAAGGTAATTAATCCTGAAAGTAAAGAAGTAATTATTGATAAAAATCAAATAATAACTGAAATAATTGCTGATAAAATTATTAAAGCAGGTATAAAAGAAGTGGAAATAAGAAATGTTTTAACTTGCAAAACGCGTAATGGTGTTTGTCAAAAATGCTATGGTCGTAATTTAGCAACTGGTAATGTAGTTGAAATTGGTGAAGCAATTGGTATTATGTCAGCACAATCAATTGGTGAACCAGGGACACAATTAACGATGAGAACATTCCATACTGGTGGTGTTGTTAGTGGCGATGATATTACACAAGGGTTACCACGTGTGCAAGAATTATTTGAAGCGCGTAATCCAAAAGGAAAATCAACAATAGCTGAAATTGAAGGAAAAGTTACTAGTATTGAAAATAGTAATGGTAAATATAAAATTATTATTACTAATGAAACTACTAGTAAAGAGCATGTTACCAATTATGGAGTAAGGGTTAGAGTTAAAATTGGTGATATTGTTAATGCTGGTGATAAATTAACAGAAGGTAATATTAATCCTAAAGAATTATTGGCAGTAACTGATCGTATAACGGTTCAAGAATATATATTAAAAGAAATACAAAAAATTTATTGTTCACAAGGTGTAGGTATTTCTGATAAGCATATTGAAATTATGGCACGCCGTATGATATCTAAAGTGAAGGTCGTAGATAGTGGTGATACTGATTTATTAATAGGTAAATTAATATCAATTCATGATTTTGCTGATGCTAACAAGAAAATTATTCTTGAGGGAAAAAAACCTGCTATAGGGCGACCAGTTGTCTTAGGAATTACAAAAGCTTCATTAGAAACGGATTCATTTTTATCAGCGGCTTCATTTCAGGAAACGACAAGGGTATTAACTGACGCTGCAGTTTGTGGTAAAATTGATCACTTAGAAGGCTTGAAGGAAAATGTTATTATTGGCAAATTAATTCCAGCCGGTACTGGTGCTAAAAAATATGCAAATATCGAGTTTGAATTAGAAGAAAAGTTTAGTGATGATGAACCAATTGATATTCTTGAAGAAAAATTAGTTGATTAATGATAAATAACAAAACAAGAGCAAAGAATAAAAGCTTGCTCTTTTTTTATTCAAAATTCCAAAAAATGTCAATATTGACATTTTTTTTGGGGGAGTAGACTTATAAAAAACACCATGTTATAATTTAATCAAAGGTAGGAAAGGAAGGAGTAATAAGTAAAATGAAAGGAAAAGGATTTACTTTAGTCGAATTATTAGCAGTAATAGTAATATTAGCAATAGTATTAGCAATAGCGGTACCATCAATAACCGGAATAATTGAAAATGTAACCATCAATGCTTTTGAACAAGATGCCAAAATGATTATTAAGTCAATTAATTATAAGTCATTGACGAATGATAATTTTAAAGCAACTGATATTACGAAAGAAAATATTACTGAATTATTAGGGGTCGGAAATAAAAATTATAATTCAATCGAAGTATCAAAAGATGCAAAGGGGAATCCTTTTGTTAAAATCATCGGGATAAATAAATGGGAAGGATTAACAGCATGTGGTACATATACCGATATGGAAGTTGGTAGTGATATAGAATGTGAATTACCACCCCCACCAATTATAATGCTAAATGGGTTAGCATGTGGCAACAAGTTTAAAGATACAAGACCAAATGCATTAGAGGAATATCAAGATTATGAATACGAAACAGTACAAATTGGCAATCAATGTTGGATGGCAGAGAATCTGAAATATACTGGTGAAGGAGAAAATAGTTGTTTAGGTGAGAGTAAATGGAGTTCTGACGTAAGTTTAGCTAAAGGTTGTATGATTTTTAAAGAAAGTGATTTAGGATCATTTCCTGATCAAGAATGGGCAATAGGAGAAGTGCTATATCAGTGGAAGGCAGCAATGAATTGGGATGTCGAGAACCCATCTGATGCAACGGAATTAGAAGGAACCCAAGGTTTATGTCCACCTGGCTGGCATGTTCCAACAGATGCAGAATGGAAAACATTAGAGAAGAAATTAGGGATGGAACAGGCACAAGCAGATGCTACAGGTTATAGAGGAACAAATGAAGGATATAAATTAAAATCAACTACAAATTGGGATGAAAATGGAAATGGAGACAATTCTAGTGGTTTTAATGCTAAGCCCGCTGGTTATCGTGATGCCTCAGGTACGCTCAGCCTTGTTGGTTATTACGGCAGCTGGTGGTCGTCTTCGTCTGACGGTACTGATTTTTGGAGACGTGGCTTGTTCTATGACAATTCCTATGTTTACCGCACTGCGAATTCGCAGGCGAACGGGTATTCGGTGCGCTGCCTGGCTGGGACTTAACCTGCCGAGCCCTTTAGGGCGAAGGCTTTCACTTTCACTTGCCTTCGGCAAGTGATCCTTCATTTGACGATAGTCAAATGATTAAGAAAATAAAGGAAAAAGATGAAATTAATAAAAAAGTAATATATAAAGGAAAGGCGTGTATGCGAAAGAGGGAAATCTCTT